>Ga0193953_1000648_pt1 | contig 17747 bp, 14 predicted proteins | sample BB_4_MG_FD_140325 | JGI IMG/M metagenome (GOLD analysis project Ga0193953, IMG submission 140325) | Microbial mat bacterial communities from the Broadkill River, Lewes, Delaware, United States - BB_4_MG | ecosystem: Environmental > Aquatic > Freshwater > River > Microbial mats | place: USA... | reverse complement strand
CTAAAGAACTGGAACGATAGGGATAAAACGGCCAATCAAATAGCGCAAATTCTAAACTATCAATTTCATTCACGCATTAAAGAAGGTCAAGTCTTTGCATTTGGCCCACCTGCAATTCCCGGTTTGGGAAATGGTTCCGGATTCTCCATTATGCTACAGGATAAAGCGGGTAATACGCCGCAATATCTGGCTGAACAAACCAACTCCTTTATTCAAAAGGCCATGGAACGTCCGGAGATAGGGAATATATTTACCGTATTCAGGGCTAATGTTCCCCAAAGACGTTTAAACATCAACCGCGATAAAGCCTTAAAATCAGGCGTTGCATTAAATGACTTATACACAACAATCAGTGCATTTTTAGGTGGTGCCTATGTCAATGATTTTAACCGTTTTGGTCGTTTATACAAAGCTTATATCCAGGCGGCGCCGGAATACCGGCAAGATGGCGAACAACTCAATATGTTTTTTATCAAAAACAGAGATGGCGAAAGTTTACCATTATCCTCTTTAGTAGAAGTTGAGAAGAGCTATGGCCCGGAATATACGAATCGTTTTAACCTGTATCGCTCAGCCGAACTAACAGGCTCTCCGGCAGCCGGCTACACGTCAGCCCAGGCTTTAACAGCACTGGAAGAAGTGGCTGCAGAAGTTTTGCCGGAAGGTATGGGCTACGAATGGTCCGGAATGTCCTACCAGGAAAAGAAAGCCTCCGGATCCGGCTCCATTGTATTCGTCTTTGCCCTTATCTTTGTGTTCCTCATTTTAGCCGCACAATACGAGAGTTGGTCACTGCCATTCAGTATTTTATTGGGTACACCATTTGCCGTTTTCGGAGCCATGCTATTCGTATGGATAGCCCGAATGTTTAGCCTCACTTTTGAGAATAACATCTTTATGCAAATCTCCTTGGTCATGCTCATTGCCATGGCCGCGAAAAATGCCATTTTGATTGTTGAGTTTGCAAAACTCAAATTCGATGAAGGCATGAGCTTGTTTGATTCAGCCATTGAATCGGCCCGCTTACGCTTCCGCCCTATTCTGATGACAGCCTTTTCGTTTATTCTGGGCGTCTTTCCGTTAGTGATGGCCTCGGGTGCCGGAGCTGAAGCACGTAAAGTAATGGGGATGGCACTCTTAGGTGGTATGACATTAGCCACCATATTGGGTGTTGTGTTCTATCCAATGTTATTTGTTTTCATTGGTAAACTGGCCGGATATGAGAAAAAACGCGAACTAGCTGCTCAAAAGAAAGAATCATGAAGCATTTAAAATATTTCAAAACACAGGTGCTCTTACTGGCCTTATTAATCTTAGGCGCCAGTTGTAAAATGGGGAAAAATTATACCCGCCCTGAAATCACTTCACCCGATTCATTTCGGTTTGCTGAAGGAGATACCACTTTTAATACCGCCTTAAAATGGTGGGATCTTTTTGATGATCCGGTATTGGATACACTTATTCAAACAGCTTTAACACATAATAAAGATGTTTTAGCAGCTGCGTACAATGTGGAAGCTGTTCGTATCCAAATGGCTATTCAAAAAGCTGATATGCTACCTCAATTCAGCTTATCCGGTCAGGCTCAACATGGAAATTTCATAGGTGTACAGCAAGAGACCACGTCCAGTAGTTTTAATGTATTCGGGCAGGCGAGTTGGGAAATTGACTTTTGGGGTAAATACCGCCGCTTAAATGAAGTGGCCAAAGCTCAATACCTGGCTTCAGAATATGGCTTATCAGCCTTGAAACTGTCGCTAATATCCACCGTGGCAACAAGCTATTTCCAGGTATTGGAATTTCGTGAAAAGCAGCAAATTGCTGAATCAACATATGCCATACGCGATAGCTCCTACCGCTTGATCAAACAACGGTTTGAAGCGGGTATCATTCCTGAGATTGACCTGAATCATGCGCAAATCCAAAAAGCCATTGCAGCCAGTGCCATTCCGGTTTACAAGCGTTACGCTGCCCAATCGGAAAATGCCCTAAGTGTTTTGATAGGTCGTAACCCTAAAGCTTTATCTTCCACCAACAAACTGGAAAACATCACACCCATACCTGAGATACCAGCCGGATTACCAGCTGATTTACTGGAAAGGCGTCCAGATGTATTAAGAGCGGAACAAGAAATGGTAGCACAAAATGCGATGGTAGGAGTAGCCCAAGCTAATCGTTTGCCATCCATTAGCTTGACAGGTGCACTGGGCTTTGCCAGCAGTGATTTAAGTTCACTCACTTCAGGTGATCCTGCCTGGAATGTAGGTGGTAGTTTACTGGGGCCCATTTTTCAATGGAATAAAAACAAAAACCGGGTGAAAGCAGAAGATAGCCGCCGAGATGCTTCTATTGAAAACTATCAAAATGTGGCCTTAAATGCTTTTCGTGAAGTAGAAGATATGTTGATTGAGATTGCTACGTTAAAAGAAGAAGAAATGGCTATTTCAGAACATGTAAGTGCTGCTATTAGCGCTATGCAACTTTCTTCGGAACGTTACGACAAAGGTATTGCCAGTTACATTGAGTACCTGGAAAGTCAACGTCAGGCATTTGAAGCACAAATGTCTTTAGCCAGTAACCGACAAGATCTGCTATCTGCTTATATTAATCTTTACCAAGCTATTGGCGGAGGCTGGAAATAAACAACCATAACAGCTCAAATAACAATTAAAAAAGGCCGCTTGATGCGGCCTTTTTTAATTATATCAACGATTCAACAAACTTACTTTCCAATCGTCTTTAAGAATTTCCGCACAGCATCAACCGATTCCAGTTTATAAGCCGCGCCAGTTCGTTGAATACCCACTTTGATGGTAACTGCCTCTTTGGGTAGCTCCTTAAACATGTATTCATCTGTCCAGTCATCTCCAATGGCCATTAAGAAGTCGAAGCCATTATTTTTAATGAATTGAAGGGCAGCAATCCCTTTATTGATTCCTCCATTCTTCACTTCAATCACCTTGTTACCTTCCATGATTTCAAGATTCAGATTACCGACCAAACCTCTTAATTCATCTTTCAGCTCATTAGCTCTGATCTCACTTTGATCAGGTTCTGCTTTGCGGTAGTGCCATACCAGTGAGTAATTCTTTTCTTCGATAAATGAACCAGGTGTACGATCGACAAAACGCTCCATCGCTGGTCGTATCATAGGCATCCAATCATTATTAACGGCCGTCAGCATGTCCCACTCCCCACCATAATTCTTCAACCAAACACCATGCTCACAAATTAAATTAACCGGTACATCTGCAAACCATCTTTCCAGCGTATCACGATCCCGTCCGCTAATCAATGTCACCTGGTTATCCTTATCGGCGATCAATTCGTTCAAAATATCAAATAATTCCTGGTTAGGCTTAGCATCCTGCGGATTCTTATGAAACGAGGTCAGTGTCCCATCATAATCCAGGAAAATAGCTCTTTTCTTAGCATTTTTATAGCGATCCTTAAGCTCTCCAAAAATATCTGCCGATATCTTTTTGGCCAAAAACTCACCTTGTACTTTTTTCACCTTGTCAATACCTTCCACAAATTCACCGGCCCACTTGAAAACAGAATACCGCTTGATACGATCTTGCATGTGTATCATTCGCTCCTTCTGTTCAGGTAACGACATGGTAAGAGCCGTTTGCAGACTATCCGCAATCTCCTCTTCATTATTGGGATTAATAATCAATGCTTCACCCATCTCCTGGGCTACGCCAGCCATCTCACTCAAAATCAAAGCTCCCGAGTGAGTAATGCGGGAAGCTACATATTCTTTAGCTACCAAATTCATCCCATCACGCACTGGTGTTATGAGGGCTACATCGCATGAATTATAAAGTTCTACCAGGTTCTCAAACGGCATGGATCGATAAAAATACCAAATCGGTGTATAGTTGATATTTCCAAATTTACCATTGATACTACCCACCAATTCATCCACCTCCTTTTTCAGCAACTGATAATGCTCCACATGCCCCCGACTTGGGACAGCCAGCATGATAAGCGTAACCTTATTTTGAAATTCAGGATACTTTTCTAAGAATTTACCAAATGCTTTTAAACGCTGAGGAATACCTTTCGTGTAATCCAAACGATCAATGGACAATACCAATTTTCGATCAGGTGACATCATGAAATATTTCTCAAGCTCCTTATGCAAATCCGAACGTTCCTGAATGGTTTTGTGCATAATAGCCGTCGAAGCATGGTGAAACTTGTCATAATCTATCCCCATTGGGAAGGCGTCCGCACTAACAATACGGTCTTCAGCATGAATCTGATTAAACGAAACTTCATAACCGTATAAGCGGCGTACACAACTCAAAAAATGTCGTTCATACCCGTAGATATGGAAACCAACTAAATCAGCCCCCAACATACCTTTAAGCAATTCCATCCGCCAGGGTAATATTCTAAATACTTCATAGGATGGAAATGGAATGTGCAAAAAGAATCCAACAGTCACATCCGGCTTTTGAGATTTAATCATTTCAGGTACCAATAGCAACTGGTAATCATGCACCCAAACAGTATCTCCATCATCACACACTTCCAACACTCTTTCGGCAAATCGTTGGTTAACCTTTTTGTAAGCTTCCCAATTTTCCGGACTATAATCTACATATTGGGCAAAATAATGGAATAATGGCCATATCGTATTATTACTAAATCCTTCATAGTACTCTTCAATTTCCTGATCGCTTAAATGAACGTTGGCGCATCCTTTTGTCAGCAGCAACTGATCAATTTCCTGCGTTTCCGCATCCGAAAGGTTATCTGAAGATACGCCCGGCCAGCCAATCCATTTGCCGCCATATTCGGTATAAACAGATTTCATGCCGGTTGCTAAACCACCAACACTCTCTGTTAAACTATAGCCATTCTCATCCTTTGATAAACTGAAGGGTAGTCGATTAGATACAATGTGAAGTTTTGACATATAATGATATTTGTTTAAGCAGTTTGTTTGAAGCAATTATTTTACAAAAATTTATCGAGAATCTTAGTTTTTTTCAGTAAAAATCGCGTTTTTTCGCCTATTCAATAATTAGGAAAGTAGACTTTTTGAGTTATTTCTTACTATTGGTTTCAATTTCAATGTTATCGTTTATATGAAAAATCTTGATTACGGAATTGTTGGTAATTGCCGAAGTGCGGCTTTAGTTTCGAAAGAGGGAGCTGTGGATTGGTTTTGTTTACCCAATTTTAATTCACCTTCGGCCTTTGCCCGCTTATTAGATGAAAAAAAAGGGGGATTTTTTAGCATTATCCCCGATGAAAAATATACTACTGAACAGTTTTATTTACCGCGTACCAATATCCTGGTCACCCGTTTCAATTGTGAATCAGGCGTGTTTGAATTACATGATTTCATGCCACGCTATCACAATAATGGAGGAACCTATTATGCTCCACCGGATCTGGTTCGCTACATCAAACACATTTCAGGGGCTGTGGAGATTTCAGTCATTTTTGACCCTAAACTGGAATATGCCCTGCATCCCACAGATGTAATTCTGGAAGATGAATACATCAAAGCCTATACTACTGACGGAGAATACGATTCACTCTATCTGTATACTGATTTTGATAAAAAAGCCATCATTGAGAAAAAGACCGTTACAATATCTAAAAACGAGTTTTTGCTCTTAAGTTACAATCAAAAACTTCTGAAACAAGATACTCAACGGGCTTACCTCAAACATCAACGCACCAAGGTATATTGGCTGAATTGGTCGGAACGCACTACCTCGTTTATGAAATACAATGATCAAATCATACGAAGTGCACTTGTCCTTAAACTTTTGAGTTATCAAAAATCAGGCGCTATTTTGGCAGCCCTGACCACTTCTTTACCTGAAACAATTGGTGAAGTGCGTAATTGGGATTATCGCTTTTGCTGGATTCGTGATGCCTCCATGACCGTGAAAATCTTAACCGAATTAGGTCATGAAAAAGTGGCTCAGCGTTACTTGAATTTCATCATTGATTTATTGCCTGATAAAGGGGAAAAGATGCAAATCATGTATGGCATCAATGGTGAAAAGAACCTGATTGAGATCGAACTGGATCATCTGGAAGGCTATGAAGGCAGTAAACCCGTTCGGATCGGAAATGCCGCTTATTTACAAAAGCAAAATGACATCTATGGTATTTTAATGGATGTGATCTACCAGCATTTCAACTTATTTAGCGATTCTTTGGAGCACAGTGAGGATCTATGGACCATTGTACGAAATGTGGTGAAAGTGGTGGAGGAAAACTGGCAACTTCCGGATAAAGGTATTTGGGAAATCCGGAATGAAAGCAAACACTTTACTTTTAGCAAGGTATTATGCTGGGTAGCCATGGATCGGGCAGAAAAAATTGCTGAATTATTACAACAAGACGCTTACGTAAGACCTTGGCGGGCCATTAAAGATCTGATTAAAGATGACATCCATAAACAATCCTGGTCTGATACGCGCCATGCTTTTACACAGGCGTATGGCTCAAATGACCTGGATGCTTCCGTATTACTCATGGAATCATACGGTTTTATTGATGCAACAGACCCTCGGTACAAGAAAACAGTATTGGCCATTCAAAAAGAGTTAGAATACAAAGATCTGATGTTCCGTTATAAGAATAAAGATGATTTTGGAGAACCCCAATCGGCTTTTACCATCTGCTCATTCTGGCTCATCAACAGCCTGTACAAAATTGGTTTAAAAGATGAAGCCACCCGAAAATTCAACCAACTATTAGCATGCGGTAATCATCTGGGATTGTTTAGTGAAGATCTGGATTTTAATACACGGAGAATGCTTGGCAACTTTCCGCAAGCTTACTCCCACTTGGCTATTATTGAAACAGCCATCACCCTTTCTGGCGATGAGTTGACCGATGAAGAACAAATGTTGAAATCAATAGGATAAAAAAACACCTCTGGGAACTAAATCCCAGAGGTGTTTTCAAAATATCTTATCACAATTACTCAGCACTCGCAGCCATACTTTTACGCATTGCCATAATATCACGGTCGAACATGTATAGATTATGATCGCCTAATAATCTCAATTTATCATTAATAGACTGTACTGATGCTTCTTCCTCAATTTGCTCCGTAACGAACCATTGAATCCAATTGTGTGTCGTAAAATCTTTCTCTTCCAAACACACACCAACCACGGTATTAATTAACTCAGTCACGTATTGCTCATGTTCTAATACTTTTTCAAAAACATGTTTCACATCAGTGTACTCAGCAGGAGGTTGCTCAATGGCAGAAATAACTGCTTTGCCACCTCGTTCGTTCACATATTTAATAAATTTCATCATGTGCAAGCGTTCTTCTTCAGCTTGTGCATATAACCACTGCGAAATACCATCAAATCCATTGGTGTCGGCCCAAACAGCCATCGCCAGGTATAAGTTAGAAGAGTAAGCCTCTTTTTCTATTTGGTTGACCAAAACTTCTTCAACTCTCTTGTTTAGCATGACATTTTATTTTTAATCATTATTTAGTTTCAAATATACGCAATAATAACCGCTCAAGCAGGGCAGTGGTTTTGGGACTACTTCTATTTATAATCGTTCCACATAAATCAGCTCGATTATTTGGAAAATTGATTTTTATCATCATTTTTGTATTTAAGATATTTTAATGCTTTTTTATTTTTTAGAACAAAACCCCAGGTTAAGTTTTTAATAAATAAGATAGTGCAACATTGCATATTAATTAAGTCCTTACACCATTATGATTAGAAAAGTCCTTGTTGCCAACCGGGGAGAAATAGCGGTACGTGTCATGCGCTCCTGCCGCGAAATGGGAATCCTGTCGGTGGCTGTTTTTTCAGAAGCTGATCGTAAATCCTTACACGTTCGCTATGCAGATGAAGCCTATTGCGTAGGTCCTGCACCCTCCGCTGAAAGTTATTTGAATATCAATAAAATACTGGAAGTAGCGAAACACTCTAAAGCAGATGCCATTCATCCGGGCTATGGATTCCTATCGGAGAATGCTCAATTTGCCAGATTAGTGACCAAAGCAGGCATTAAATTCATTGGACCTTCTGCTGAAGCTATTAATGACATGGGAGATAAATTAACGGCCCGAAAACTAATGACTCAGGAAGGGGTTCCTGTAGTGCCAGGCACCAAAGAAAACATTAAAGATCTGGAACGACTAAAAGCTGTTGCTGCCGAAATTGGCTATCCGGTGATGTTAAAAGCCAGTGCTGGTGGAGGTGGTAAAGGCATGCGCCTGGTCCATTCTGAGAATGAATTGGTGAGCTCTTATAACATGGCAAAATCAGAAGCTTTGTCGGCATTTGGTGATGACGCCATTTATGTTGAAAAATACATTACATCGCCGCACCACATTGAATTCCAGATCCTGGGTGATGAACACGGCAACTATGTGCATTTATTTGAGCGGGAATGTTCGGTGCAGCGCCGCCATCAAAAAGTAGTGGAAGAAACCCCTTCCCCATTGATGACTCCTGCTTTGCGGCAAAAAATGGGTGAACAAGCCATTGCAGCGGCTAAAACGGTTAACTATGTGGGAGCTGGCACAGTCGAATTTCTGGTAGACGATCACCTGAATTTCTATTTCCTGGAGATGAACACCCGTTTACAAGTGGAACATCCCATTACAGAGCGGGTCACAGGGGTTGATTTAGTAAAAGCTCAAATTAACGTGGCACAAGGATTACCTTTACCATTTAAACAAAAGGATCTCATTCAAAACGGCCATGCTATTGAATGTCGTATCTATGCAGAAGATCATCAGAATAATTTCATGCCATGTCCGGGAAAAGTATTTAGTATTACCGAGCCTTTAGGATTAGGTATACGAACCGATGGCTATGTCTATGAGGGATATGAAATCCCTTTTCATTACGATCCGATGATTTCTAAGCTCATCTCCTGGGCGCCCTCCCGAGTGGAAGCCATCGAGCGTATGAAGCGGGCATTGTATGAGTATAAAATCACAGGCGTTAAAACCTCCATCCCTTTTCTTTCGAAAATAATGGAAGCCGATGATTTTGTGAAAGGTAAATACACCACACATTTCATTGAAAAGAACATGGATTTCCTACTGTCAGATGGGGATTGTTCCGATTATTGTGAAGACATTGCGCTACTGGTAGCCTACCTGGATTACACGGAAAAAATGTCCAACCAGGCAGCTACCTCCACTCAAAAGACGCCGGGCAAATCACCCTGGAAAGATTTTGCACGTCGCCGTAACATTATCCGCCTCTAATCCATCAGTTATGTCAATAGAACTAAAAATAGATTCCCGGATTGCTAAAATTGAAATTCTCGAAAAAGTTGGTTCAAAATATAAAGTCTTGATCGACAACCGGGAATACAATGTAGACATTGAAAAAGTGGAATCAGGTGCTTACTCCATTTTATACAACGGACAATCCATCAACATGGAAATGATTGAAGGCCACACGCCCAATCATTACAAAGTAAATACCATCGATAACTATTACGAAATCGATGTCATTGATGCAGCTACCCGTTACCGCTCCGCTTCAAAAAGGCATCTAGATGCCGGGGATAATATCATCTCTACCCCCATGCCGGGCAAAATTGTTAAAATACCCGTATCAGAAGGCGATGCTGTGGAAGAGGGACAGACTGTTATCGTCGTATCAGCCATGAAAATGGAAAGTGAATACAAGAGTCCGGGCATAGGTACCGTGAAAAAAATCTTTGTCCGGGAAGGCGATGCCGTTGAAGGTCAGCAACCATTAGTGGAAATTGAAACCATTTAACCCTTACATCAAGAAAAATGCAAAATCTACAAGATAAATTCAACGTATTTGAAGAACGTAACAGAGAGGCTGAGGCCGGTGGTGGTCAAAAAAGAATCGACAAACAACACCAGGCAGGTAAGTTAACCGCCCGCGAACGCATTGAACGATTTTTAGATCACGCTACCTTTGTGGAACTGGACAAACTGGTCAAGCACACTTGTACAAATTTCGACATGGCTAAAAACCGTATCCCGGGTGATGGAGTGATCACCGGGCACGGAAAAGTGGATGGCCGATTGGTCTATGTCTTTGCACAGGACTTCACGGTGTTTGGTGGTTCATTAAGCCTCTCCAATGCCCAAAAAATTGTGAAAATCTCCAAATTAGCCATGAAAATGGGCGCTCCCATTATTGGGTTGAACGATTCAGGTGGTGCCCGTATTCAGGAAGGAGTACAGAGTCTGGCAGGGTATGCTGATATTTTCCTGCTTAACGTGAAAGCTTCGGGTGTTGTCCCTCAGATTTCGGCAATTATGGGCCCGTGTGCAGGAGGTGCGGTATATTCGCCGGCATTGACTGATTTTACCTTCATGGTAAAAGATACCAGTTACATGTTTGTGACCGGACCTGATGTGATCAAAACCGTCACACATGAAGAAGTGACAAAAGAAGAATTAGGGGGTGCCATGACCCACAATGCGAAAAGTGGAGTGGCGCATTTTGTTGGGGATGATGACGAACACATGCTTATGATGCTTCGGGAGCTCTTAAGTTTTCTGCCCTCCAATAACATGGAAGATGCCCCCATGATACCAACCACGGATGATGTGCAACGCGAAGAAGAATCGCTCCAGGAACTCATTCCGGCAGATCCCAACAAGCCTTATGATATGCACGAACTAATCACAAAAGTGGTGGATGATCAACATTTTCTGGAAGTTCAACCCCACTATGCCCAAAACATGATTGTTGGTTTTGCCCGTTTGGGCGGTCGGTCTGTAGGTATTGTGGCCAACCAACCCAATTATCTGGCGGGTGTTTTAGACATTAACTCGTCCGTGAAAAGTGCTCGATTTGTCCGTTTCTGCGATGCCTTTAACATCCCATTAATCACTTTTGTTGACGTCCCAGGCTTTTTACCCGGAACCGTTCAGGAATTTGGTGGTATCATCAAACATGGCGCCAAGTTATTGTATGCCTTTTCTGAAGCCACTGTACCCAAAATAACCGTCATCACCCGAAAAGCCTATGGTGGCGCCTATGATGTAATGTCGTCCAAACACATCGGAGCAGATGTAAATTTTGCTTACCCAACTGCTGAAATTGCTGTGATGGGACCAGAAGGGGCCGTTAATATAATTTTCAGGGGAGATACGGATGACATTGCCAAAGCGGAACGCGTAGATGATTACCGCGAGAATTTTGCGAATCCCTATCGCGCTGCTGAATTGGGATACATCGATGAAATTATCTACCCCAAAGAAACCCGCTTTAAACTGATTCAGGCATTGGAAATGACCCAGAATAAAAGTGAATGCAATCCACCCAAAAAGCATGGTAACATCCCTTTGTAGCTAAATACTTATTACTATTCCAACGAGCCTGAAGTATTTTTATTGCTTCGGGCTTTTTTTTACCTCCCTAATTCCCAATCCAAATACATCTCAAATTGAATTAAGGGATTAAAAAAAACCCTAAAGAACCTTTGATCCTTTAGGGCTAGCCATATCCTTGTGTGGTTAAAGCAGAATTCCCTCCTTCTCAAATTCTACCGCTTGCCACCTTCCATCTATGAATTCATGCAACTGGTGAATATCGGCATCTTTCAACAGTTGAGCCACCGCTTCAAACCCATTAATCAATTTATCAGGATGATGAGCATCACTGTTAATGGTCACCGGAATATTTAATTCCTTTAGCAATGAAAAGTGCTCCGGACCGGGAAACAACAATCCCGTACGATAAAAAGCTTTGGTATTAATCTCCACAATAACATTTTGCCGGGCCAGTAATTCCATGGTTTTACGCACTTCATCCTTGTACCACTGTTCATTTTCATCAAACAAGTTGAAGGTTTTATTGTGCATTTTAATTTTATCCATATGCCCAATGATATCGGGTTTGGCCGTGCGGATCATTTCACGGGTGAGGGCATAAAAACGCAGTACTGCTTGCTTAATATCATCCTTAAAAATCTCTTCCAAGCCTAATTGAAACTCATCCGCTGGCCCGTCGATAGCCCAACGGGTTCCATCATTCAATTGATCCACAAAATGAACCGAGCCCACCGTATAGTCCAACTCACTGGAAGTAATCGACACATGAGCCGGCGAAAGTACATCCGGAATGAAATCAACTTCCAAAGCTTTCAATACCCGTATTTGACCTTTGTATTTTTCTTTCAGCTCATCCACTTCTTGCAAATAAGATTGCAATTTATCGCCCGGCATGGTCCAATCCGTAGTGAAAGGCACTGGTGCATGTGACGATATCCCAATAGCCGCCATATTTAATTCCAAAGCCTTCGTAACATAATCCTCAATTCGTCCCTTACCATCGCAATAGTCGCAATGACCGTGATAATTAGTCCATCTCATATAAAAACATTCCGTTTATTTCATTTTTGTATTAAAGAGCATTTCAAATTAAAACAAAATTCAGGACAGATGTTTCAAATTATATGACTTTTTTCCGTAAACAAATGGTTAATCCAAACGTGTATTCCTTGTGAATGTTTAAATTTGCACCCTGGAAAAAGAAAAGGAACATGGGTTTTATTGAAGAAATAAAGAGACGACGGACATTTGCCATCATTAGTCACCCGGATGCGGGAAAAACAACTCTCACCGAAAAGCTATTGCTTTTTGGAGGTGCGATTCATGTAGCAGGTGCTGTTAAATCAAATAAAATAAAAAAAACCGCCACTTCCGATTTCATGGAAATTGAGAAGCAACGCGGTATTTCGGTAGCGACCTCTGTCATGGGGTTTGAATACGATGGGTTTAAAGTAAACATTCTGGATACCCCGGGTCACCAGGATTTTGCAGAAGATACCTTCCGTACCTTAACGGCTGTTGATAGTGTAATCATTGTGGTGGATGCCGCCAAAGGGGTGGAAACGCAAACCCGCAAACTCATGGAAGTATGCCGTATGCGCAATACGCCCGTGATTGTGTTCATCAATAAAATGGATCGACCAAGTAAGGATCCTTTCGATTTGTTGGATGAAGTGGAAGAAGAATTAAAAATAAAAGTACGCCCTCTCAGTTGGCCCATTGGTAATGGTCCGCAATTCCGAGGGGTTTACAATTTATTGGAAGAAAACCTTTACGTGTTTGAGCCCAATAAACAAACCCTTGAAGAAGGTATCAGCATTCAGGATATAAATGATGATCGATTGGTGGATTACATTGGTGATTCAGCAGCTGAACTCATTCGTGAAGAGTTGGAACTGGTAGAAGGGGTTTATCCCGAATTTGAAATGGATACCTATCGGGATGGCCAGGTAGCTCCTGTATTTTTTGGTAGTGCGCTGAATAACTTCGGGGTACGCGAATTATTACATTGCTTCCTGAAGATTGCACCTTCTCCCCTCCCGTCAACAGCGGTTGAACGTCAGGTAGAACCAGATGAAACGAAGTTTTCAGGCTTTGTGTTTAAAATTCATGCCAACATGGATCCCAATCACCGCAACCGTTTGGCCTTCCTGAAGATCTGTTCCGGTAAATTTGAACGAAACACCAGCTATTTACATGTGGGATTGGGCAAAAACATGAAGTTTTCAAGCCCGACGGCTTTTATGGCCGATAAAAAATCAATTATTGACGAAGCGTATCCGGGTGATATCGTTGGTATCCCTGATTCCGGAAATTTTAAAATCGGTGATACGGTAACAGCGGGTGAAAAATTGCATTACAAAGGATTACCCAGCTTCTCACCGGAACTGTTTCGTTACATTGAGAATGCCGATCCCATGAAATCCAAGCAGCTGGCTAAAGGAATTGATCAATTGATGGATGAAGGGGTGGCCCAGTTATTCGTCAGCCAATTCAATGGCCGAAAAGTAATTGGCACGGTGGGAGCTCTTCAGTTTGAGGTAATTCAATACCGCTTGTTACACGAATATGGGGCATCTTGTCGATATGAGCCCATTAATTTGTATAAAGCCTGTTGGTTAAAAAGTGAAGACAAAGCACAATTGGATGATTTTAAGAAGCGGAAGCATCAATACATGGCCAAAGACAAACAAGGGCGTGATGTATTTATGGCCGACTCGGGATACATGCTTCAAATGGCCCAGGACAACTTTAAAAACATAGAATTCCACTTTACCTCCGAATTCTAATCAACATACACCTGCAACAAAACACGTAAGCATCAGTATGTTTACGTGTTTTTATTTTAATCCCATTAGCAGGGTGTAAAATACGAAACGCCTATTTCACTATTAAAAGGAATCACTTATCTTTGATAGGGTATCACCATTGAAGCGAACAATATGTTTTCACACTCAAATAAAACCACATCCAAAACAAAGTTAGTTCAACTAACGCTTAATGAAGGGATTCAATTATCCGTTGAGCACATCGTTGAAAAAGCGGAGTTGGCATCTTCCACGGGAACCGGACAGGTGAATGTATTGGCTACATCAGCGATGATTTCCATCATGGAAAAAACATGTGTGGATTTAATTGCATCTGGCATGCCGGAAGGATGCGATAGCGTCAGTGCCGAAATGAATGTAAAACACCTTAATCCGGTAAAGGAAGGTGATACGATTATTTGCAGAGCTCACCTCAAGTTTATTGATATAAATAAGCTCTTTTTTGATGTCGTTGTGCTGGACACAAAGCATAACACCATTGGTTTGGGTGCCCATGAAAGATTTGTAGTCGAACATGATCAATTCTTGTCACAATTGTAATTCTTTCTCATGCCCCCTCTAAAATCTCAAATAAAACTTATAATTTCGCTGCCAATATCTTCATTTTTGATCCGTAATTAGATCGTATTATGTTTGCAGCTGATAGTTTTGCTTTGACTTATATTGCTATTCCGGTCCTTATATTTATTGCCCGCGTGGCTGATGTATCCATTGGGACCATCCGTATTGTTTTTGTTTCAAAAGGATTAAAAGTGTTAGCCCCACTCCTGGGATTCTTTGAAATTCTTATATGGCTGCTGGCCATGACCAAAATATTTGAAAATCTGGATAATTGGATCTACTTCATCGCATATGCCGGAGGATTTGCCATGGGGAACTACATTGGTCTGAAAATAGAAGAACACCTGGCGTTGGGTTATGTCAATATTCGTATTATCACTCAAAAATCAGGTGCCGATCTCATCGAAAAATTGTCTGGAAATGGGTATGGTGTCACTTATATGAATGCCCATGGCAGTAAAGGACAAGTCAACATCATCTATTGTGTTCTGAAACGTAAAAACATAAATGACATAACTGCACTTATAAAGGAATTTAACCCCAATGCTTTTTATACTTTGGAGGATATCCGATTTGCGAACTTTGGTGTATTTCCATCCCGTTCTATGGCCAGAACGTATCCCTTTCCTCTTCGCAAAGGAAAATAACACCATTGGAATTAGGAGATAACCCAACAACGCATAAAAAACGCTAAAAATATAACTTTACAGGCCACTTAAGGCTCAAACGGTCTTATCAGTAAATTAAATGCAGCTTTTTAGTTCTAAAAGCATTCATTTTAAAAATTTAATAAGCGACTTGAGGGCTTACATTGAGCATTAAAGAAAATACCGGGAGTTTTTGGGGCCTCAGATTGTCCATTAAAAAGAACAAATCCTCTATTTGAGGCCTAAAATGAGCGATCTATAAAATTTAATGACTAACAAGGGGGCTCACATGGTTCAAATAAAAAAAAGTCTTATCCAATTAAGGAAGAAGATGATTGATAATTATTTTTGTTGTGTCAAGAATACTCAAACCACATCTCTCCTATTTATACCGATTACCAATCAAAACGATTGATCAATCATTTTGTTATACAATTGGCATAACTAGCTTCCCATCCCAAAAAACAAAACTCGGATACCTCTTTCAGCTTCAATAAGGGATCAGCTTTTTATACTTTTTAGTGCGCAAGCAATTGGTGATAATAACTTTTGTATCTCTGTTATCATCCGTCCGTTTGATGTGATCTTTAAACTGGGCCGGTGAGGCAATGGCTTCATCCTGATCAATAAAACCATACCCTAAATAACACCCATTCTCTATCACAACTACAGCTATTTCATCCGGCCGTCGACCTTTATCTAATATGACCAGGTTTTTATACCCATATGAAAGCTTTTCTAATAATTGATAAGCTCGCTGATTATACTTATCCGAAGATTCTTCCCCTGTACAAGCTCCCCGACACATTTTAATCTGGTATTGAAAACATCCATGTTTACCCTCATACAAACCACATAATTGCTGACACAACTCAAATTCATCAATCCACGAAAACAACCTTTCCCGGGCTTCCTGCATGGTTTCAAAGGTAGCATCAGGAGATTCTACGCCCTCATTAGGTTTCAACAAAAAACGGATATACCCTTTGCGATCCGTGTAATGATAGAGGCCTATTTGATTACGTTTTCTTCTTTGAGCTCGATTAAAACGTGGTTTATGGCCCTTTATTTCCTCCGATTCTTTCAACTGTGCTACCAATTCACTTCCGGTCACTTCATGGGATATATCGGCCGTATTCAACTTCATTTCCTGGCCTTTTTTGCTTTTAGGGTTGCCCAGGTGGGTAATAATACGGTTTCTGATATTCTTACTTTTTCCGATATAGATTATTTCCCCCTTTTCATCATGCAAATAATAGACACCAGTTTCAGTAGTCAGTTGGCGGATGTAATCAATCGACAGATCCGCATGCAATCCATCGGCACTGAATTTATTATAAGGATCATCCGGATTTAGCAGACCATTGTTCTTTTCCAACAGAATCTCAAATAGTTTAACGGTGGCTAATGCGTCTCCGGCCGCACGATGGCGGGCATCATTACCAATACCTAATGCAGGACAAATCTTACCCAAACTATAAGATGCATGACCCGGCAATAATTTACGGCTTAACTTTACCGTACATATCGTAGGCATATCAAAATGATAACCCAAACTTTTAAATTCTTCTTTTATGAACCCATAATCAAAACCTGCATTGTGGGCCACAAACACACACCCCTCACATATGGAAACAATATCTTTGGCTACCTGGTAAAACAAAGGAGCCGACTCTACCATTTCATTGGTAATACCAGTTAAACTGGTTATAAATGGCGGAATGTAACATTCCGGGTTAATTAAGGTCACATACTCATCCACAACACGATCGCCATCATGCTTATAAATGGCTATTTCAGTGATTTTTCCTTTCTCAAAATTCCCCCCTGTCGTTTCAATATCTACAATTACATACATAAGCGAGTTATATTCATATGTGAGCTAAGATAAGCACTCAACTAAACGTACAAATTTAATAATTTATTAGTCAAAATGTTCCGAAAACACAGGGCTAAAAATAGCGCTATCCCTTGTAAATTCAGCGATAAACCATTATCTTTGAGCTACGATCTTTAATACAAAGCAAACCGCATCAGTTTTATTTGATTGTTAAACTCAACACTATCAATAAACCGAGTGACGCTATCTATTCAAAGGGCGGGCCCCACCTTCGGGTTATCTTTTAAGATACGGGGGATTACCGATGAATGAATGCACTCAAATCCTGATTACAGGAGTTTAAATTAATCAAGATTGGTGCGGCCCTTATAAAAAAACCGCCTTATGGGCGGTTTTTTTGTTTATACTAATCACTAATCAAAATGCGCCCTAAGTGTGTTGCAGTTCTTAAGCCACTTTAAATCAAGTCTAGCCATACCAGCGGTATGAAATTAAAATGGTTTACATATCTTTTAACAACACATCTGCCTTACTTGATATCATTTTGGCCTGAAAATGGTCTAATACAT
>Ga0193953_1000646_pt1 | contig 17767 bp, 22 predicted proteins | sample BB_4_MG_FD_140325 | JGI IMG/M metagenome (GOLD analysis project Ga0193953, IMG submission 140325) | Microbial mat bacterial communities from the Broadkill River, Lewes, Delaware, United States - BB_4_MG | ecosystem: Environmental > Aquatic > Freshwater > River > Microbial mats | place: USA... | reverse complement strand
CTACTCTAAAGTCACTCACTGTTTTTAGTGCTTCTAACAACTTTTTCTTATTTTTTATCTTCATATCGTATTAGAACATTTTTAGCTTAAAGTTGGGTGAGTTGGGTCATCGGATTTACCTAAAATAATATAATATATAAATTATTTTAAGTTTTTTTTAACTTTATAGGAGCTATCCCACAAAAAGTGAGATATTAATTTTGAGAAAGATTCTCTTTGAGTAGTGTACCTCCGCACTATATCGTTAAAATAGCCCATTTATGATCGTTTTTCAAAGCCTTTGTCAGCAGTTCACCTGTGTGGTTGCAGGCAATACCCATTGATTCAAGCTTTTGGGTTGCTTTATACTCCTCCGCACAGACAATACAAGAGCTAAACTCCACCCCCTCTGCTATCATCGCTTTGATCTTTTTTTGTACTGCTTTGTTCCTTTTGGCTACTTTGATCGATGCACCCCAAAACATGACATGCACACGTTTCCAATATCCTCTAGGCAGTGCAACCCCTCCATAGAGCAGAGGAAACTTCATAATAGAGTCTATATTATCCGTAGAGATTACAATCAAAAGATTCTTTTTTGCCATGATCTATCCTTTTTCTATAATTATACCCAATAGTAGAAAATTGACAAATTTATATCATTTTGTTCTATTATAGGGTATAATTATATTACAATATGTATATATTTTTAGGAATGCTATGAAAATTCATCTTGATCTTGACTCTTACTTTGTCTCTGCTGAGTGTAGACGCTACCCCTTTTTAAAGGGTAAAAATGTAGTCGTAGCCAAAAGCAGTGATCAAAAAATATTTGCAACCCATCCTAAAGAGGGCGTACTCTTTGAGGATACAGGAGCATTTAACTCTCTATTGGAGTTTAAAAACCCTAAAAGAGAGAATATCTTAAAGGCATGGCAAGAGGAGTTTATTCAAGAGGGTAAAGTACACGGTATCGTGATTGCCAAAAGCTACGAAGCCAAACGTTATAACATCAAAACGGGTACACCCCTTAAAGAGGCTCTAAGGCTCTGCCCCAATCTTATTGTCATCCCTAGTGATCATATCTTTTATCAAGAGATATCTCAAGAGCTCAAAGCCTATCTTGAAAGCAAAATACCCCTACTAGAGCAGTACTCTATTGATGAGTTCTTTGGAGATTTAAATGGATGGATCAACGAAGAAGATACGCTTGATTTTATTTCTACGCTTCAAATAGATATCAAAAACAAGTTTGATCTGCCTATCTCTATAGGAGCAAGTCCCTCCAAATGGATTGCAAAACTCCTTACCGATAGGGTCAAACCCTATGGGGTCAAAGTACTCAAAGCCCACGAGATACCTGCCTATACAAAAAATATCCCCATTGAAGAGTTTCCTGGTATTGGCAAACATACAGCTCAAAAACTCCATGAACAAGGTATCAAAACCTTAGGAGAGATAAGAAGGTTTCCCTCACTTCTTGAAAGCTATGGCAAAAGAGGCAGAGAGCTCTACCAAAAGATATTGGGCAGTGATAATGAAGCGGTAAATCCCAACCACGAACGCAAAGGAGTAGGCATTAGCCGTAACTTTAAACCCATTTTGGATCGAGTTGAACTCTATCGGCGTGTCACCATACTAGCACGCTACCTAAGCCATACGATTTTTAAACTTGAACTCAATCCCACTACCTTTTACTTTCGCATCAAGTATGACTTTGGACATTCTCAAAAGGTATCGCATACGCACTATCGGCTCTTTAATGAACGTTTTTTGATTGATCTAGCCTTAGATACCATACGCCAGCTCGATCGCTACCCTAGCTACAAAGTGGGTAAAATCACCATGAGTGCCTCAAACTTTATCACCCCATCCCACCCCAAAACCTTCTCACTCTTAGAGTATGAACAAGATCAAAAGATGGCAACACTCAATAAAGAGCTCTTTAAACTTAGAGAGAAGTACGGTGTCGATACCATACGATACGCTAATGAAACCCTTCTAAAATCATAACCAAACCCCATTTATCCAATAATACCGCATCACATAAGCACTCACAATAAGCAGATAGAGTCCATTGGCAATCATCGAAACTCTATAGCGTTTGCTCTGAGGATTGGCAAGAAGTGAAACACCATAAAACGTCCCAATAAAAAGCAAAATATAGAGTAGATACCCAATATAGTAATAGTCACTTTGCAAGATGCAAAAGGGGCAGTGGTGTGTGGGCAACTCATAGATATAGGTAGCAAAAAAGAGAATCAAACTCACAATGGCTACAACTAAAAAGAGTAGATTACCTAAGGCAAAAAGATAACGGTTTTTTAGAAGATAAAAGAGTACAAGTAGTGTAAATGAGCCATAGAAAAATGCTACTACAGTGCTATTGGATAGATCAAAAAGAGTGGAAAGATGCGAGGTAGAAGAACTTGAATAGATAGAGCCACAACAACTCACAATCTTATCAACATCAATGGCACTAAACATCGCTATCTCCATATAGATTTCAGCCATCAATAATCCAAACCCAACGATAAAGAGTCCAAACTTAAGCCGTGTATAGGGGAGATGCTCAAAACGCATATCACGGTAGTGCAAGACTAGCCACAATCCAAAGAGGTAAATATTGGCAATTTTTAGAATCAATAATGGCAATCCTTCACGCGTGGCATCCACCACCCCTGCCCCACACATCGCCCCTGTGAGTAGATTGGAGATACTATCAAGGGTGTAGACAAAAAACAAAAAGAGAGGCAGTTTAAGCAAAAAGATATATTTAATAATGGTAGATGCTAAATAGCTTTGCTTCTCCAATCGATATTGACGCTTGGCTGTCGAGTTCATATCCCAATGGCGAACAATAGCGATACTGAGTATCAACGCCACCACCCCAAAGAGCACAAAGAGGGAGTTGAGTATCATAATAGCAATGATGCCAGGAGAGAGGATCATACCACCCTACCCTTTTGCATCTCAATAACACGATCGACAAAATCGAGATCAAAAAAGAGCGGGTCGTGTGTGGCGATAATGGTCGTTTTATTGGAGCTTTTAAACTCTCTAAGTATCTCTATAAATTCAAGGGAAAGCTTCTCATCAAGGTTAGCGGTGGGTTCATCGGCGATAATAATTTGGGGATCATTGATATAGGCTCGTGCAATGGCAACGCGTTGCTGCTCTCCACCTGAAAGGCTACGTACTCGCATCTGCTTTTTATCCTCAATGCGAAGCTTACTCAAAAGCTTATCGACCTTGGCTTCAAGCTCTGCTTCATCAGGATTATCAGGAATGAGTGGCAGAATGATATTCTCCAATACACTCAAATTGGGGATAAGATTATACTTTTGAAAGATAAAGCCAATCTTCTCACGCCGAAAAAGAGCCAAAAAATCATCGGGGAGTTTGGAGATACGTTTGCTATCGACAATCACCTCTCCCGAAGTGGGTTTACTTAGCCCTGCCAAAAGGGATAGTATCGTACTCTTACCGCTTCCACTAGCACCTTTAAGGACAATCAACTCCCCTTCATTAAATTCAAGATTAATATCCTCAATGGCTGTGACGTGGTGGTTTTTATTTATCTCATATATTTTGGTTAGGTTTTTTATTTGGATCATATATTATTAAGACTCTCTTTTTTGCAAATATTGCTCCAACTCTTGTGAATAGAACTCTACTCTATTGCTAAACTCCATTGAATCAGTATCTGCTAAGACCTCATTTTTTTCTAAATCAACGATTAAGAGATAAATATTAGGCATTGAACCATACGCCTCTACAAGCTTTTTGAATGTATCCAAAGAACCAATAGCCTTTTGATTAAAGACACTATCGGGTACTTTTCGATTTTCATTTTTTTCTCGTATCTCTGTGAGTCTTTTGCAATCTTCATAGTTACGATAGATAAAAAATATCTCTATTTGATACTCTCTTTTTAAAGCTCTTTGAATATTTTTATCGGCTACTTCAAATGAGGCTAAATTGGTATCTAAAATAAACGCATAGTTGTGTTTAAAGCAGTTATCCAATAGATACTCAACGGTTTTGATTGAAGCCCTTTGAAATAAATCAGCATTAGCACCACTATAGTAGGGAAAAAGCTTACGAATCTCATCAGTATCCACCACATTGAGTTTGACTTTCTCATTAAAAGTCTTTACAAACTCACTTTTACCTGCTCCACTTGCTCCTGCACTAAAGCAGATACGCTTTGTATCTGTTTTATTTTCTATAAATGTTTCAAAAATTCTTTTTTTATTCTTTTTAAAATACTCCAAAGCCTCTTTTTGTATCTCATTTTCAGTTAAATTAAGCGTTTTTTCCAACTCTAATTTTGTACCAAAAAGAATTTTTAGTAAATCTTCATTAGGCATTTTACTATTCTCTCTTTTATAAAGTTATATATTACTAGTCAACTTTTTATCTTGAATAATCTCATTGACTAGAGCCTTTTTTTTGATAGAGTTTTGAGCAACTTGTTGATAATATTCTCGATTTTTAGCTGTATTAATCGAATCATAGGTTAAGCTATCATCCAATAGTTCATTTTCAAACTCATCTAGTGCTTTACTATCGTACAAATCCATTATCTACGCCACACTTTCCAATGCAAAATCAACGACTTCAATCATACGGTGCTTAGTTTGAGCTTCATTAACGACCTCTTCCAGATTTTGTGCGATGGCATCATCAATCCACTCTTCACCACAAAGGGAACAAACCAAAGCAGGAGTATTGCGAACGATGACAATGGTATCGCCTAAATCAACACTAAAGGTAATCGTAGAAGTCTCTTTTTGACCATTACAAATAGGACAGTTGCTCATAATCTTATCTCCTTGTTTTTAAATCGTTTTCAAAGTGGATAGTATCAGGTTCATAGGCAGTAATGATATAAATGATACTATTCATTTTATCCAAAGATACTACTGTGTGAATAGTTTTATCTCCATGATGAAAAATCAATACACTCTCAAAAGGTGTATCCGTTGGATACTCCTCTATAATCTCACCCTGTAAAATGGCATCTTTAACCTCTTGGCGTTTGATACCTCTTTGTAACATTCGTTTAAGTGCATGAGAACGCCATTGTATCTCTCCAATGTGTATTGCCTCTTTTAAATCATCATGTGTCATAAATTATACCATATTATCTTATTTGATATTTATAAATTATTTACCAAGTAACTTCGCCACTTCCTTAGCATGATAGCTAATGATTATATCCGCTCCAGCTCGCTTAAAGCTTATCATGGTTTCCATCAACACTTTATCATAATCCACTAGCCCTTGTGCTCCTGCCATCTTAAGCATCGCATATTCACCCGATACATTATAGACTGCCATGGGCAAGTGGGTGTTGTCTTTGATATCTTTGACTACATCAAGATAGGCAAGAGCAGGTTTGACCATGAGTATATCTGCCCCCTCTTCTTGGTCGGTGAGGCTCTCATACAAGGCTTCTCGTCCATTGGCTGGGTTCATCTGATAGCTCTTGCGGTCTCCATAGCTTGGTGTGGACTCGGCCACATCACGGAAGGGCCCGTAGTAGGCTGATGCAAATTTGGTCGAGTAGCTCATAATAGGCAAATTAACATATCCTGCATTATCTAGCCCTTTGCGAAGTGTAGCAATAATGCCATCCATCATCCCCGAAGGGGCAATCATATCGACTCCTGCTTTGGCGTGTACAATGGCTTGGGCTGCGGAGTTTTCAAGAGTGATGTCGTTATCCACGCTTTGCTCTTTGGGGTTCATCACGCCACAATGCCCGTGATCGGTGTATTCACAAAAGCAGAGATCACTTACCACAAACATCTCGGGGTGAGCCGTTTTGATCTGACGAATTGCCTCAGCGATAATACCGTGTTCACACAGAGCATCGCTTCCTACACTATCTTTGACCGTGGGAATACCAAAGAGGATGATTGAATAGATTCCTAATGATTTAAGCTCATCACACTCTTTGATTGCCTCATCAATACTCATCTGAAAAACGCCAGGCATAGAGGATACTTCGCTCTTGATTCCCTCTCCACTGCGTACAAAGAGCGGATAGATAAAATCCTCTACTCTTACATGGTTCTCTTGGGTGAGGTCTCGCAAGGTTGAATTGAGTCGTCTTCTTCTAAATCGTCTAAACATAATACATCGTTCCTAAAAATATTTTTGCTATTGTAACAAAAAATAGTATATAGAGATTTGACATTGATACAAAATTTAGGGTATTATTGCCCAAAATTGAGATAAGAGGAGTCACTGTGTCAAAAAAAGCTGTCTGTGTAATCAGTGGAGGGATGGATAGTGCTTTGAGCAGCTATATCGCTCAAGATATGGGATATGAGATTATTGCTTTGCACTTTAATTATAATCAACGTACTCAAACAAGAGAACTTCAAGCCTTTCGAGATATTTGCAGTGAACTCCACCCAATAGAGCAATATGAGATCGATTTGGATTTTTTTAGCCAAATTGGTGCCAATGCCTTGACCGATGTAAATATTGAAGTACCAACAGGCGGACTAGAGGATGGTGTGCCTATCACCTATGTACCTTTTCGCAATGGTATCTTCCTCTCAATTGCAACGGCATTAGCTGAAAAGCACCAAGCCCAAGCTATCTTTATTGGAGTTGTGCAAGAAGATAGCAGCGGTTATCCCGATTGTCGCTCAAACTATATTCAAGATATGCAAAAGGCTATCAACAGCGGAACAAAAGATGAGACAAAACTAGAGATTTTTATGCCATTAGTGAATCTTAAAAAATCTCAAATTGTACAAGAGGCACTTAATCTCAATGTGCCACTAGAGTATACTTGGAGCTGTTACCAAAATGAAAGCAGAGCTTGTGGGATTTGTGATAGTTGTCGCTTGCGTTTACGAGGCTTTGAAGAGGCAGGGGTGAGTGATCCAATTAGCTATGAGTAGAGAATCCTAAGGATTCTCTACCCTATAAGTTATGAGAGCTGTTCAATAGTATTAAGTATTTTGGCTACTTTATTGGCTGGATTGTCGTCTTTGTAGATCGGTCGTCCTACCACAGGAAAATCAACTAAGTTTTCTTTAGCAACTTCCAATGTTGCTACTCGCTCTTGATCACCACTATCTTCGCCAAAGGGGCGAATGGCAGGGCAGAGGGTCAAAAACCCACTACTTGTAAGCTCTTTGATCGCTTTGGATTCAAAGGTCGAACAGACCACACCATCAAGTCCATTTTCAAAGCTCATGCGTGCAAACTCGTTGGCTTTGGCTTCAATACTACCACCGTAAATTGCTTCAAAACTCTCATTATCAAAGGATGTAAGAGCCGTAACGGCTAATACTAACGGACGATTAGGAATATTTTCGATTCGCTCCATCACCATACGCATCGCTTTGGCTCCTGCTGAAGCGTGGATATTAAACATATCTACACCAAGTTTGCCAATCTCTTGGGCAGCGTCCGCCATGGTGTTGGGGATGTCGTAGAGTTTGAGATCTAAAAATATTTTAAAGGTGGGATTGATCGCCTTGATGGCATCAAGAAACTCTTTGCCATCACGAATGTAGGTACGAAAGCCCACTTTGAGCCATAGATTATCGTGATCTTTTAACTGCTCTACAAGGGCTAAATTCTCTTTGGATGAGGGAAGGTCAAGTGCTACTGCTAACTCCATGAAAACTCCTAAATACTGTATTGTCTTATTGGTGGAATATTATCTTAATTTAACCCAAAGTATGGATAGTTTATCAACTTCGTTAGTTGATAAACTTACCTTGATTGGTGCGTTGTGCATTCATAATCTCTAGTTCTCGTGCTCCTGAAATGACAATATCGGGATCCACGGTATAATCAAGGCTCTCATCTCTATCATCATAATTGATGGAGTTGAGAATTACTTTAATCGCTTCGAGTCGTGCTTTGTGTTTATCATTGGATCGAATGATCGTCCATGGAGCATTGTGGGTATGAGATTGTTTGAGCATATGGTATTTGGTATTGGTAAATTCATCCCATTTATCTTGTGCCTGCACATCAATTTCGCTGAGTTTCCACTGTCTTAGTGGATCAGTCTTGCGTCGCTCAAAGCGTCTTGCCTGCTCATCTTTGGTCACAGAAAAGTAGAGTTTAACCAGTACAATGCCTTGGCGTACCAAATCTTTTTCAAACCCTTTGACACCTCGGATAAAATCTCCATACTCTCTTTGGGTACAAAAACTAAATACCGTCTCTACCATCGCTCTATTGTACCAACTACGATCAAAGAGTACAATCTCTCCTCCTCTAGGAAAGTGTGAAACATACTTTTGGTAGTACCACTGTGTACGTTGCTCTTCGGTAGGTTTACCAAGAGCCACCACACGGTAGTGTTTTTCGTTCATATAACGGGTCACTCTTCGTATAGTCCCCCCTTTACCTGCCGCGTCACGCCCTTCAAAAAGGATAATCATCTTTTTGTTTTGGGCTTCAATATAACGTTGAAGTTTAATAAGCTCGGATTGGTATGGTTTGAGTTCTTGTTCTTGTTTGCGTTTTTTGAGTGCAGATTTTTGGGATTTTTTCTCCTCTTTGCTATCTCTATACGCTTTTATCAATCTATCAAGTGTTACTTCTTTTCCATCAATTGTAACTATCTCTTTATCTTTGTTTCCCATCTCTATCCTTTTAGTTTTTACTTTTTTTACCCAATGTTTTGGATGATTTTTCACTGCCGTTCTCATCTTCAAGTTTAGTTAATAGCTTTTCACCCTTTTTAATCTGCATCTTGATGATACTAAGCTCCTCTTTGAGAGCTTTGGTCGATTTTTTGGCAAGTTGCTTTTCAATCTCCTCTTTTCGCTCTTCAAGATTGGCTAACAGTACCTTAATCGACTTTTTTTTACCCGATTTTTTAAATGAATTTAAACCTAAAGACTCTTTGACATCGTTTATAAACTTTTTGATACCCATTAGTTACCCTTTTTTTTCTTTTAATAGCTCTTCAAGCTCATCATCATCAATCATCAAAGCATCATTGAGCGACATGGTCACATCATCTCCTTTGATAAAGAGTATCTGAACCATCTCAATAAGCTTTTGACTAATCTCATAAGCATAAGTACTATCATTCATCAATGATGTTGCCATCTCATTGGTGATCTTGTTTTGTCGAATCAACTCATCAAGTTTTCCATTGGCAATTATATCATACTCTTCGGCATGAAGCTTTATTTTGGTAATAAGTGTCATCACTTTATCATAGCGTTGGGTATTGCGAATAGTATCAATGGTACGCAAAAGATCAGCTAATCCCTTTTTGATACCATCATACTCATCTTTGATGTAGCTATTGCTGCTGTTGGTATACTTGACCAAATTTTTTTGTAGGTGCTTAGTTCCTTTGATCGCCTCAACAATATCTCGGTTAGAGAGTTTGATTTTATAGAGCTCTTCAATATACTCAGGCGACATTCTTGATTGTGCTTTAGTAGAGAAGTCAATAATCTCACCGTAGATTCCTTTAATCTTGTATTGATAGAACTTGTCCATATCAATAGGCTCTTGACTATAAGGATCTGCAATGACACTATCAAGCTCTTTATCTGATAAAATATTACTACGTTTTAGGTTAAGCCCATGTGCCATAATCTCAAAGGCGTTATCGTATAGATGCTCAGTCTCACGCTTGATTGCCGCTAGTGCCGTAGCAGGAAGTTCCAAGACTGAATCATTAAGAAAGTTAACCTTATCGTGCATATCCTTCTCACTACCCTTCTCATATCCAAATCGATTTTCCAAAAACTCAACTAACTTTCCAATAAAAGGAATCATTACAATCACACCCACAAAGTTAAAGATAGTATGAAAAACAGCCAGTTTGAGAGTATAGTCATCTTCTGCAATCCCCACGGCTGCACTAATATACTCAACCGAGCTCATAAACTGCCCAATAAAGATAATGGCAATTAATCCTGTGACCACATTAAATATCAGGTGAGCTCCTGCCAAACGCTTACCGTCTATATTAGAGCTAAGCGAGCCAAGAATTGCCGTAATGGTTGTACCTACATTTGCTCCAATGGCTAGTGCTAGGGCATTCTCATAGGTAATCTGACCTGCTGCAAGTGCGGTGATAATAAGCACAAGTGTGGCGTGAGATGACTGCATCACCACCGTTGCAAAGATACCAATACCTGTAAAGATAAAGAGCCCTTTGAGTCCTTCTACTGCAAAGGCAGAGAGATCAATGGTGGCTTTAAAGGCTTCAAAGCCCTCTTTCATGTAGTGAATACCCAAAAACAAAAAGCCAAGCCCTGCCAAGACATACCCTATCCCTCTAAGAGACTTTGCCTTTTGAAAGATCAGTATCACACCAAAAACAAGCATCGGCATGGCATAGGCAGAGATTTTGACTTTGAGCCCCAATCCTGCTACAAGCCACGCTCCTGTGGTTGTACCAATATTTGCTCCAAAGATAATACCAATACCTTGTGCCAAACCAATGAGTCCAGCCCCCAAAAAGGAGATGGTTAATACTGAAACGAGTGAGCTTGATTGCATAATAGTAGTCGTAAGAATACCAAACCCTATACTTTTATAGAGTTTATCGGTAGAGCGTTTGAGTATCTTCTCTAGCATACCGCCCGAAAAAGCTCGAAAGCCCTCTTCAAGAGAGAGCATACCAAAGAGAAAAATTGCCACACCCGCAGAGATCTCTTTGAAATCGGGACTTACCCAAAAACCATAACCCAATACTATAAAGATTGTTGGCAATAAAATTTTTCTTAACAACGCTTCACTCCTAGGTTCAATTTACACTCAATCATTACAGTACTATACCTCGAATCATAAAGTAGATAGCCGCTGAAAGCACTGCTGCTGCAGGTACAGTAATAATCCACGCCGCTACGATTTTTTGTACCGCTTCTCGCTTGACATATTTTACTTTTTCATTACTTTTGAGCTGTTTTTTGGCTTTTTTAAGCTCCTCTTCCTCTTCGTCTATCATCTTATAGAGTTCGACAATTCTTTGATACTCCTCTTTGCTTTTTTGCTCTTTGTTATCAAGTGTATCAAGCTCATTTTGGTAGGCTTTTAGTAGCTTTTTCTCATCTTCCACAATCTCTTTGTCGTGTTCAATCACATCGGTAATATTGTTTGCATCTAAATACTCTCGCAAAAATCCTACCCCAAAGATACCACCTATGGCAATATGTGTAGAGCTTACAGGCAATCCCAGTTGAGAAGCGATAATCACCGTAATAGCCGCTGCCATCGCCACCGAAAAGGCTCTCATTTGGTCTAGCTCAGTAATCTCATTTCCTACGGTTCGAATCAGCTTTGGTCCATAGAGGGCAAGTCCAATGGCAATACCTAATGCCCCTACACCCATGACCCACAGTGGAATCCCAGCTTTACTAGATATACCACCACTCAAAACTGCATCATTGATAGCAGCCAGTGGTCCAATAGCATTGGCTACATCGTTTGCCCCGTGAGCAAAACTAAGCAGTGCTGCTGCAAAAATAAGGGGTACAGTAAAAAGAGCATTAACTCCTGCTCGATTGTTCTCCATGGTTTTGGCTCTAAGTGCTACGGTTTTTTTAACCAACATATAAACACCACCTGCTACAATAAGCCCAAAAATAGCTGCAATCATAAAACTAGGCTTTTTGGAATCGGGTAAAAAGCTCAAGGTATCAACAATAGAAGGCCATACTTTTTTGAGCCCTTTAAGTGTGAGGTAGGTGACAAATGCCCACGACATAATGGCTACAAAGATAGGCACCCACTTTTTGGCAGAGCCTATCTTATCGCTTTGAAAGACTATGGTCTTTTTGATGGCATACAAAAAGGATGCCGCAATAATACCACCCAATACAGGAGAGATGATCCACGAAGCGGCAATCTTACCCATCGTCCCCCATGCCACAATAGAAAATCCAGCAGCTGCAATTCCTGCCCCCATCACACCCCCAACAATAGAGTGCGTGGTCGATACAGGAGCTTTAAAGTAGGTGGCAGCATTGAGCCAAAGGGCTGCTGCTAAAAGTGCTGACATCATCGCCCAGATAAAGGCATCCACATTGCCACCAAAGGCTGCAATATCGATAATCCCTTTTTTGATGGTCTTGACCACGTCACCCCCTGCAATGAGTGCACCACTTGCTTCAAAAATAGCAGCAATGATAATAGCCCCTGTCATGGTCAGAGCCTTTGAGCCAACGGCAGGACCAACATTATTGGCAACATCATTAGCACCAATATTCATAGCCATATAGGCACCAAAGAGTGCAGCAATGGCTAAAAAAACATTATTGGGAACTCCTCCCGTTGATAAAAAGCTATACGTTAGTACCGCTACCATAAAAAAGAGGGCAAAACCAAGCCGAATAAAATCAAACCGACTCCCCTTCATTGCCTCTTTTTGCATCTTTTTGATTACTTGTATCTCCATATCCTCATACTCTCCTATATTGTGACGGTTAAAGTAATCTTAGATTACTTTTATAGTTCCTATTATACTCCTCTTATTCTTAGTAGCGTATATAAAAATCTCTTTTTGATCTCTTTTTGGTATCTTTTTTTGATGAACTCAGGTTTATAATAATGAATAAAAAGTTACGAACGATTTATTAAGACCTTAATTTGTAAAAATGAAGCATATTAGTAAAAAATACTCGCTATAATACAGACCGAATTTTACAAAAAAAAGGAATACAATGTTTGGTAAACCATCAAAAAATTATGATTTATCTGCTGAAGAGTTGGCAAAATTACAATATGCAAAAGTAACAACAGAGAAAGGAGCTATTTGGCTTAAGATGTTCACAGATGAGACACCCAATACCGTAGCAAACTTTGCACATTTGGCAAATACAGGTTTTTATAATGGGCTAAACTTCCATAGAGTAATTGCAGGCTTTATGGCTCAAGGTGGATGTCCACTTGGCACAGGTACAGGTGGACCAGATTGGCAAATTGATTGTGAGACATCAACAGCTCAACACCCACATAAAAGAGGTGTACTTTCAATGGCACACGCAGGACCAAACACAGGTGGTAGTCAATTTTTTATCACTTTTGTAGATACACCACACCTTGATGGCGTTCATACCGTATTTGGTGGAATTGAAGCAGATGATGTAGATAGCTTTATGGCACTTGACAGTATCGCACAAGGTGATAGTATTGTATCAATTGAAGTAGTCGAGAGTAGAGATTAAAGAGGAGACTCTTTTAGATAGGGAGGTTTTTTACCTTTTAAATGGGTAATAAATCTCTTGATCTTTTTCCAAAAGCCCTGCTTAAGATCTGCGGGGATATTAAGCATAATTTTTTTCTCAAACGTCTCAAAAAGCTCTTTGGTACCTTCCCAGAATATAGAGTCGTTTTGAGAAATAATTAAATGGATACGATGAAGCTCTGAATCAACAAGGTGTCTCTGTTCTTGGTAGCTCTTTTCATCATCGTCGGATATTTTAAATTTACTGTATTGCAGTGTTACATCATCCCCAATTTTTCGTGTAAAGTTATAGATGTTTTCATAGTGTGCATTACGCATAAGATGTTCAAAATCATAATCTCTGTTCTCAAACAACATAGCCCAATCTTTTTGCTCAATGTATCTCTCAAGAGCTTCAATTTCTAAAAAAACTTTTTTAAACTGTATCTCTATTAAATTTTCTTTTTCCATAAAATAACACCTTAACACTTTTATAAAAGTATAGCATAGAAAAAAGCTCAATACTATTATAAATGTGAGATTGTATTAAAATTGAGGCTCTAAGTTACAACAGTGTAATCTATTTGACTTTTAGATATTTTGGCTTTTTCACCCAAAGTCTTGAAAAAAGTTTGATAAAACTTTTCCAAAAAGGTTTTTGGGGATCTTTGGGAAGATTACACATGATTTTGTTTTGAAACTCTTCAAGAGCATCTTTAGTATCGATCCAAAAATTTCTATCAAGCTCTTCAATCAGTAGATGCACACGATGTAACTCATAATCAATTTTGTGTCGTTGTTGCTGATAAGCTTTATCCTCATCGGCTGAGATCATCCCTTTTGCATAACGTCCTATAATATCATCGCCAATTTCGCGTGTGAAGTTATAGATATTATAATAGTTTGGACTTTTCATTAGATTTTCAAGTAGATATTGATTCTCTTCAAAAAGAATCGACCACTCTTTATTGTTTATCTTTTTTTCTAAATTTTCAATCTCTAAAAAAATTTTTTTAAATTGTGCTTCAATGCCCATGAATTAAAATATCCTATAGCTAATTATACTTGTAATTGAAAGTATAACATAATTGTAAAAATCATTCATTTAAAGTTATCTAAGTTAGTGGTTTTATCCACTAACTCTAAAATTATGAGTGGTAATTGGGGGACTCTTTGGTAATGGTTACATCGTGCACATGCGACTCTTTAAGCCCTGCTGAAGTAATCTCTACAAACTCGGCTCTATTCCAAAATGTTGGAATGTCTTTAGATCCACAATACCCCATAGAAGAACGCAAACCACCAATCATCTGATGGATAATCTCTTCGATTTTACCACGATAAGGCACACGTCCCTCAATCCCTTCGGGTACGAGCTTATCAGCAGCTGTTCCCTCTTGGAAGTATCGATCATTACTTCCTTTGGTCATCGCTCCAATACTTCCCATTCCTCTATAACTTTTAAACTTTCGACCGTTAAAGATAATGGTCTCTCCTGGTGCTTCATAGGTTCCTGCTAATGCCGAACCAAGCATAACTGAACTTGCTCCCACCGCAAGAGCTTTGGCAATATCACCCGAAAATTTGATCCCACCATCTGCAATAACAGGTACACCTTCAAGATTGGCTACTTGTGCAACCTCATCAATGGCTGAAATTTGCGGTACACCTACACCTGCTACAATTCGTGTGGTACAGATGGAACCAGGTCCTATTCCTACTTTCACTGCATCTGCCCCTGCTTCGATAAGATCTTTTGCTGCTGAGCCTGTAGCAATATTTCCTGCGATGACATCAACATCAAGATTTGCTTTGATCTCTTTGAGTGTATCCATAATCCCTTGTGAATGCCCATGGGCTGAGTCAAGTACCAATACATCAACTCCTGCTTCTACAAGTGCTGTTGCACGATCGAGCTGACCTACCCCAATCGCGGCTCCAACACGCAATCTTCCGTATTGATCTTTGTTTGCATTTGGAAATTGAATTTTTCGTTCAATATCTTTAATGGTAATGAGTCCTTGAAGGATATCTTCATCATCAACGATTGGAAGTTTCTCAATCTTATGCTCTTGCAGAATACTTGCGGCATCTTCAAGAGTAATACCTGGTTTTGAGGTAATAAGTGGCATTTTTGTCATCACATCGCCTACTTTTGAAGTCGTATCATCAATAAACTTCATATCACGATTGGTAATAATACCAATAAGTTTACGATTCTCTTCTACAACAGGAACACCCGAAATTTTATACTCACCCATCAAGGCATCAGCTTGGGCGATAGTTGCTTCAGGTGAGATAAAAATAGGATCAATAATAATTCCACTCTCTGATTTTTTAACCTTTTTGATCTGATTGACCTGTGAGTCAATATCCATATTTTTGTGTACAATTCCAATGCCGCCAAGTCGTGCGATTGCAATAGCTGCTTTATATTCTGTTACAGTATCCATAGCTGCTGAAACGATAGGAATATTGAGTGAAACACGCTTGGTAAGCATACTAGTAGTTGATACCTCTTTTGGTAGTACAGTAGAGTGTTGCGGGACTAACAGTACATCTTCAAATGTCAAAGCTTTTTTCTTAATTCTCATAAAATCTCTCCTTCTAATATAATTACACTTTTATTGTATGATTTTTTGTTACAATTATCTCCAAATTCCTATCAATAAGCAAGGTTTTGCCTATTTTTCAAAGAATTTTAATAAATTTTGACATTATAGCATGAGTAGATGTAATGAGTATTAAATATTTACAACTTTTAATTTTTTTTCAATTTTAACCTACTCCTTCAAAAAGCCATACTATAATTAACTAAAACAAGAGGTAAGATATGAAAAAGCTCTACATTATTCGTCATGCTAAATCAAGTTGGAAAGATACAACGCTGAGTGATTTTGACAGACCTCTCAATAAACGAGGCAAACACAACTCAATATTTATGGGAGAGTTTCTTGCAAGCAAAGGTGTAAAACCTGACATCATTTTATCTTCATCTGCCAAAAGAGCCTATGCTACAGCCAAAAATATTGCCAAAACACTTGGATACTCTAAACAAAAGATACACTTTACAACAGAGCTCTATGAAGCCTCTATCGCTACATTGATAGAGCTTATTCAATCCATTGACAACAAACATAAAACGGCTTTTATCATAGGTCACAACCCCACTCTCAACTGCCTACTTGATGAACTAGTACCTTATAATGGTATAGAAAACATTGTAACAGCAGGAGTAGTAGAGCTTGAGCTTGATATAGACCAATGGGAAAAACTCTCGCATCAAAGCACTAAACTTATATCTTTTGAGTATCCCAAAAAGTATCTAAATGCTCAATAGATTATCTTTACAAAACCTCCATCGAATGAGCGTGTATTACACGTTTCTCTTTGGGTGGTATCTCCATAAAATCAAAAGAGTAGATATTCTCTAGGTAGTGTGTAGGGTTTTTGGGAGCGAAAAACTCATAGCCCTCAAAAGCAATCTTCTCTAAGGGAAACACCTCTTTGCTATCAAAAATAGAGGCGACATCGGGCATCTTTCCACTATAAATTATTTTATTATCCATCGACCAATCTTTTTGATGCAAAATATCCAAACTCCATACCAAAAACTTACGCAACAACTTAATATCATACTTTTTGGCAGAAAAATAGCGAATCAATCCAAGGGCTTTGGGGTAGTACCACGCACTTAGCTTATTCTCTCGAATGCTAAGCATTGGGAAAATATCAACAAAGACCCCTTGATGATAATCCACCTCTTGATTGTGTTCATGAAACTCTACTATTTTTGCCTTGTTGGAGCGTAGTTTCATATAATCAAAAGGAAAGCTTTTATCGCTTTGGGTATCTTGAAAAAATATATCATGAGAAAGCAAACTTGGATTGTCCCGAATGAGCTTGGCAAAGGCATCGTAGTCCTCTTGGGGCATAGAGATATCGATATCATCATCCCAAGGGATGAAACCTTGATGACGAACCGCTCCTAAAAGCGTACCCGAATCGAGCCAATATTGTAGATTGTGAGCTTGGCACAAGGCATCAAACTCTTTGAGCATATCAAGCATAATGAGCTGAGCGTCTCGTAAGACCTTATCATCGATCATCTACTTCGCTCCATACCGTAGTAGTCAAAGAGAGCATCAATGAGTAGATCCGTATACTCTTTACTCATCTCTCCCATGTGTGCGACTCTAAAGATAAGCTCTCTCTCTTTTCCGCCATTGGGGCAGACCATCACTTTGTAGCTCTCTTCAAGGTCATTGACAATATCCATGGCACTCTTGCCATCGGTTGGGGTAAGGGTCGTCATGGCATTGGGCATAAAGGGGGTGTAGGCTTTAAGAGGCAAAGGTTTGATCGCTTCTCTAAAGTAGTGGGCAATCTCTTGGGCATGGGCAATGCTGCTCTCTACTCCTCCTCGTGTTTTGATTTGTGCTAGTCTTGCTTGGAGTTGCAGCATAATGGTCACCGCTGGCGTGTAGATTCCGTGTTAAACCAAGCTTAAATCTAAAGAGAAAAACCCTAAAAAATAGATTTAAGTTTGGAAACATGAAATCACCTTCCTTTTTCTTTTAATTAGCATATTCTACCTCTAAAGCT
>Ga0193953_1000645_pt1 | contig 17781 bp, 11 predicted proteins | sample BB_4_MG_FD_140325 | JGI IMG/M metagenome (GOLD analysis project Ga0193953, IMG submission 140325) | Microbial mat bacterial communities from the Broadkill River, Lewes, Delaware, United States - BB_4_MG | ecosystem: Environmental > Aquatic > Freshwater > River > Microbial mats | place: USA... | reverse complement strand
TTAGAGAAGCGGCTGCAAAGGTAAGTGATTTTGTTGTTTCAAACCAAATCTTTTTTGAAGTTTTTTTGATTTAATTTTCAGTGTTGTTTTCAACTAAATCCCACTCTCAAAACCCCTTTGTCATTACTTGTTTCTTTTCGCTGCAACCCTTGTTACTACTAGCTTTCGTTATTCTGAAAGCGGCTGCAAAACTAGCCTTTCTTTTTTAAACCACCAAATCTTTTTTGAAGTTTTTTTTCGTTGCTTTTTCCAGCTTCCGGTTCGCATTGCCAACCTGCTTTTTTAAGCAATCATTTCTTCTTTCAAGATTGTTTCAGTATTTCATGCCTTGTGGCCTTTTCAGCGTGCCTCCCCCTTGGAAAGCGGCTGCAAAATAACGGATAGTTTTTGGGATTTCCTAATGGTGGTGGGTGGTTTTGTTTTTGAAAGTAGTTAGATTGCTGTTAGGCAGGGGGATTAATTTTTTAAAAAAACCAGGATGATCACACCCTGGCTTTAATAACACTAATTCCAAACTATAAATAGCATTACTTGTTCCAAACAATACCTCTCATCTCCCCCTGATAGTTTCCGGTCACATCATTAAATTTCACACCGGCTACCTTATCCAATGGGAAATACACATTAAGACCTGCTTCGGATCCATCAATGTCTGCATTTAAGTCACTGGCTGCTCTGGCAACATCCCAAAGTCGGAAGTCTTTAATGGAACCATCCATCTTGCCCCAGCCATTGCCAAGCCACATTTCTCCCCAACCTGATACATTAGGCGCACCTATATCAGTTTGAATTGCTTTTTCAACTCCATCAACATATAATGTTGTTGTACTCTCCGTATTGTCATGTACAATGGCTACATGCTGCCATTCTTCAGTTTTCATTACCAATGGATCTGTTTTGGGTCCTTGCCATCCATCACCGGCATTAGTAAAGTTCCATAATCCACCTGAGCCAAGAACATTCTCTTCTGTCAGCTCTTTATAACCATATATCCATATACCATATTCTCCATTATTAAAGAACTCACCGGTACCATAACCAAATAAAGATTTAACTTTAACATCAAATTCTACTGTATAATCGCCTTGAGGTGTATAATTAGGCGTAATCCGCAAGCCAACTGCATTCGGATCTTCACGATCTATAAATACACCGGTTGCATCAGCTACCAGCATTTTCTTCACTGTTTCTACTTTTGTCAACAATGATTCAGCCCTTTCATCCACTTGATCCTGACGATTGGCATTGGCAACAACATCTTTCCCATCTGCTATTAATTCGTCTAAATAAGCTAGTGTTCCCACCGGATAGTCACCGTCATTAATTCCTTCGACAACCTCTCCTTTAAATGTTTCAATAGACGCTATGGCCGTATTCAAAGCAGCATAATCAAGAATAATTTCTGGTGGAGTTCCATCCAAAAGCCACTCAATGTCTCCATTCAATTTAGCTGTGTATTTACCTGTTACGTCACTGAAATTTTCACCTAAATCCGCCTCAAGCGGGAAAAACATTTCCAAACCTTCTTCATCTCCCTTCATGGCAGCGTCCTTATTATCCGCTATTTGTTGAGATGTACGAACGCTGTTCCACAATCTTAAATCACGAACCATAGTATTACACACCCGGTCAGTCCACATTGGGCTATTTCCGATTACAAATGGTTTATCTACCGCCAACAAATGCGTATTGCTGTTGGTGGCTACTTCAACACCATTGATATACAGAACCTGGCTCGATCCATCATTAGTCATTGCCACATGCATCCATTCACCGGCCTTCATGGTTCCGGGACCAGCCTTATCACCAGTATCAATCCAATTGTTATTTCCCACTACCACCTGAATTTTTCCATCACCAAAATACCGAACTCCAAAACCACTATCAGGTCCCGATTGCTCGCATGAAAACAGATTATTGGAATAACCACGTTGATTAAGATCAACAATGTAACACTCAATTTCAATAGTCCATGCATCATTCAACACAGGCTTAATATTATCTGATATCTGAATATATGTATCAGGTGTTTGCTTAATCCATGGAATGGCAAGTGCTACTGTATTAGCCTTAAACTTATCAATGTAAATGGATAATTTATTCGCTGCATCAGCTACTTCATCCTGACTATCTGAATTAAACAGTTTCCAATTCACCCAAGTCACTACTTCCTGCAATTCAGCTTTCGATCCGGGCTTATAATCTCCAGGATTGATACCTTCCTCTGAGTTGGCAATTAAATTCTCAGCCTCAGCTAATAATACATCAATAGACTGTGTATCCCAAGGCCCGCTACTATCATCATCCTTACACGAGGCAACGGAGAACATCAACAATAGTGATAAGATACCAGATAGTAAGGCACTTCTATATATATTTGATTTCATTGTGTTACGATTAAAATTAGAAATTACTACTCATTAAACCATTACTCTTGGTTTTCGTATCAGCGACATCCCACCACACCTTAATATCCATACGATCGGTGGTAACATCCTGCATACCGTTAGGCATGTTCTCTTCATTCTGACGGTGTTCATTATCGGGATAACGCACCCGCTTCACCCAGGTACCCTCTGCCACAGTAGAACTACCACTCACACCATCTACAGGTAAAGACAAATCCGGGTAATCCGTTCTACGGAAGTCCGCCCATCCTTCAACACCATTAGGGAAGTTAGCCAGCCATTTTTGCGTAATGATTTGCTTCAACTGTGCTTCATTGGAACCTGTTAAGTTGGTTACGCCATCCAAATAAGCCTGAGCTGCATCAGCATTAACACCCACATATTCCATTGAGGCCTGAATACCTTCTTTGAAAAGTGCATTGGCATCACCTGAAACCCACCCACGAAGAGCCGCTTCAGCCATCAAAAATTTCACTTCCGAATAAAACATCACCGGGCAATACATTGCATTTTCACCTTCACCCGCAAAGTCAATATATCCACCTTCCAGATTGATTGTGGCATATTTATCCTTTGCGTCACTGGGCACCAAATTATATCCATTTTCAATACCATAGTAACGATCTAGTTCTAAATCTTCTTTTGTTTTTGGAACCACTTCATCCCCTTCTTTTCTTTGATATGCAAACCAAAGCGAGGTACGAGGATCCTCACCCACAGAGGATTGATCATACAGATAGTCAGAAAACGTTTTAGACATACGGATATTATTCCAATTCCAGGCCATTTGATGCAGATAATCATACCACCCCTTGCTCGACATAGGTACTTTTGCCACTTCATCATTTCCAGACAATAACCCGCCAGGTCCGTTTACAGCTGCAATAGCTTCAGCCTCTGCTCTGACCGGATCAACATTGGATAATCGCATAGCTAAACGCAGTCGTAAAGAATTACCAAACCGCTGCCATTTAAGGGCATCACCTCCAAACATCAAATCATACTCTTTACCATAGCCATAACCTTCTCCTGTTATACCATGTACAGCTTCATCCAACTTAGTCAATAAATCGTAGTAAATTTCCTTTTGAGATGAGTAAGGAACTTCATCACTCAACCCAGCTCCAAAATATGGAACATCTCCATAGGTATCTGTCATACGCGACCACCAATAGCACATCCAAATCTCTTTAATAGCAATCGCATCAACATAGTAAGAATCCTCGGCATACATTTCATCCATCGCTAAAGATCTACGTAACTGCCTCGTAAAATGCTCATTCCACTGATTACCAATCCAGCCATCCACATATTCGTAACGTGGAGAAGCAAAACCAGAAATCGTGTTGGCCCAGTATTGACTATATAAATCGGGATATAAATTCACATTACGCTGGTAATTGGCAAATACCTCCTGCAACATGGCATTAAAAAAGAACTTTGGCTCTACAGTTGTAGTGGAATTTGGATCCACATTCATATCACCAAAATCATCAGAGCAACTAGTGCCCCCTATAAGCAAAACGAAGGCAATAATTGCCATATATATCTTTTTCATGATATTCTCAATTTTAACCATTAAAAACCAATATTAAGGGAAAATCCATATGTTCTAGTAGCAGGAACAGGTGCAAAATCATAAGCCTGAGCTGCATAAGAAGAGCTATAAGCACTGGCATCAGGCACTGTCCCTGGGGTATCTTTATAGAAATAAAATAAATTTCTTCCTACCAGTGAAACACGCATGCTTTGAATTGGATTATGAGGAATTCGGCTAATCAGACGTTTCGGCACATTGTAGCCTAATACCACTTCCTTTAATTTCATATGCGAAGCGTCATAAATGAACTCTTCGTCCACTTTTGCCACTTGTGTCCAGTATTCCTCAGCGCTAATTATCGTATTATTAACATCACCGTCTTCAGTTACCCCATCCACAAAAAAGGAAATTCGTTCATTTGCCAATGTACGTTCAGCTGTTCCTGCTGAAGTAGCGCCCTGCTCTGAATTAGACAAGATATCACCCCCTTGTTGAACAGAAACCAATGCCGATAAATACAAACCTTTATACTCTGCTGACAAGTTAATAGAACCAGTCCAATCAGCTTGCAAATTACCAATCACATGCTCACCCTCTTGGTCCACTCTTGGTGCGCCATCATTATCTACAATTAATTCACCTGACTCGGATCTCACATAAACGCTTCCCCGAATATCACCTAATTTCCCACCTTCTTCGGCCCATACACTCTGACCTAAAGGATAATGTTTTAGCTTCTTATCCAATTTTTCTAAGACGCCTTCATTTTTAGCAAAATTAAAATCAATACCCAACTTGAAATCATTTGTCCGTATAGGCACCGTTGAAAGCATTACTTCAAAACCCTTATTGGTAATTAAACCAGCATTTATTAACACAGCTTCATAACCTGTACTCTGAACTGAAGGTACTTCGACTATTTGATTTTTTGTTTCTTCATTGTAATAAGTAAAATCTATACCTAACCGGTTTTTGAAAAAGCGCAAATCAGTACCAATCTCCCATGATGTAGACATTTCAGGTTTTAAATCTTTCACAACAGAGATGTTTGGCACATCACCAACTGTTAATCCATAATTCCAATTCCTTATCGTATAACTTTGACTGGTTTCATATGGATCTGTTGCTTTACCAACCTTTGCCCATGAAGCCCTTACCTTAGCAAATGATACCCAATGCGGCATTTCTACTATCTCAGAAACGATTCCACTTAAACTTACAGAAGGATAAAAATAAGAGTTATCATATTCTGCATCAGAAGCTGTTAGAGTTGATGACCAATCATTACGAGCTGTAAAATCAAGAAACACCATATTTTGATAAGCAAATTGTCCAAACCCATACATGGAGCGCACTTCAGATTCAGAAATACCTTCTTCAGCTTTAATATCAGATCCGGCTGCTAAGAAATAATCTCTCTCCGAAGATAATTTGCCCGAAGTGGCTTTGATGGTACGGCTATAACGGTGCATATTGTTGGCACCAAAATTTAATCCCAAAGCAAACTTCTCACTCAAATCTTTATTATAAGAAAGAAGGAACTCATAGTTTTCTTCTTTAAAACGACGTTGTGAAGTATTATAATTGGGTCTGGTTGCTTTATCAACAGTATCTTCATAACGATAGCCCTCAATGGCATCAAATTGATAAAAATCCAGACCGTATTTAAACTTTGCTTTTAAGTTGCTCGTCAGTTTTACATTAGCTGCTAAATATCCGAATGTTCTATTCTTCTCATCTTCATTGTGCGTTTGAGCCTGCAGAAAGTATGGATTCCGATAATTAGCGTTAACTGTAGTATAAAGTTTTTCAATATGATTTCCCGCATCCAGAACATAACCAGGTTGCAAATCCTGATTTCGGATATTCATTGGCATAGCATTAAAATACGAGACAAAACTATACTTCCCAATTTCAGGTCGCTGGTTGCCTTCTGTTACGAAGTAAGAAACCTTCGTGTCAATGTTTAACCATGAATTAATATCATAATCACCACGAAAATCAAAAGTCGTTTTCTCCACCTCATGACCTTCATAAATTCCATTCTGCATGTCCTTACCTATCGAAACTCGGAAAGAACCATCGTCATTACCTCCTGAAAAGGCAACATTATGTCTATGACTCACGCCCGTTCGAGTAAAACCTTTCAATCGATCATTTTGCGCTTCAAACGGGATGGTTTCACCCGTCCACGATTCCAACATCTGACCCGTCATCTCAGGGCCCCAAGCCCTTTCTGCTCCTGGATAATACTTGCCCTTTGAACCTTGCCCATATTTATCCTGAAGATCTAACATATAGGCTGCTTCAGAAAAGGTGACACCACCCGAATACGAAATACCTAAACCTTTTCGTTTGGTACCCTTTTTAGTCGTCACGACAATCACACCATTTCCTCCGCGCTCACCATATAAAGCTGCCGCATTGGGTCCTTTCAAAATAGATACCGATTCAATGTCTTCCGGATTCAGGTCAAAAGCACCACCTGCGCGGGAAGTACCACCCCAAACACCACCATTGCGGTCATTGCCATTATCAAATGGTACTCCGTCCACAATCCATAACGGCTCATTATTATCCGTTAAGGAACTGGCACCACGAATTTCAATACGTGAGGTACCACCAATGCCACCACCGGATTGGTTAATCTGTACACCCGCAACTTTTCCTTGCAATGAACTAACCAAATCGGGATTACCGGCTTGCGTCAAAGCCTCCGACTTCACATCCTGAACAGCATACCCTAAAGCTTTCTTTTCGCGCTTGATTCCCAATGCCGTTACAACTACTTCATCCAATCCGGTTGTTTCGGATACCAGGGTAACGTTTATTTCAGAGCGACCAGCCGCATTTAATTGCTGGGCATCAAAACCAATAAAAGAATACACAATGATCGCTTCCGGATTATCCAACTCAATGGTATAGGTTCCATCAATACTGGTAATGGTACCGTTGGTCACATTGTCCTTTTCAAAGACGTTAACACCTGGCAAAGGCTCTCCTGTTTCATCCGTTACCGTACCCGTGATTTTCAGCTTTTGCTGTTGCTGAGCTGCTGCTTCGTCCATGTAGCGTTTGGTGATGATGATATCCTGATCAATTATATGGTATTTAAATTGTTCGGGATTCAATACTTCGTCCAATACCTTTTCAATACCAGCATCGGTCACAACAATGTTCACCATGCTGTTTTCATTCACATCTTCTTTATTATAGAAAACACTGAATTGAGATTGTTTTTCGATCTCATCGAACACCTTCGATAAAGTCGATTTCTTAAGGTTGAGTGATACTTTTGAGTTTTGTCCAAGCGATGCAGCCGACACCTGCACCATCCCGACAATCATTAACAAAACGTATAGTTTCATAATAAGCCCTAATTTCTTGAGTTGGTATCTAGGAATACCACTCAATTTTTTGTTTTTTTTCATAAATTTGTAATGCTTAATTATACAGTTTATAATTAGTTATCTCCGGTTTGCCGACCGGTGGTAGAAGAATTGACGGGGATAGTTGCCGCTATTCCCGCTTCTTTTTCAATTTGGATTTCAACTCTGAACACCTGCCAGAGTCTTTTTTTCATATTACCTGATTTTTTCTTAGCTCATTAAATTTTATCTTTTCGTTTAAGAATAATTACATCTTTTTTTATCTCATAATCCAGATTTGAGGTGAGGCTAAATATCTTTAAGGTTTTAATAATAGAACGGTGCTTCTCGATAACACACCGGAACCGTTCCTTCTTTAGCTTTTCACTCATGATGAGAATTTCCACATCATACATCTCAGACATTTTTCTGGCAATCTCTTCTAAGGTGGCATCTTTGAACTCATAACGTTCTTTTTTCCACGCACTAATAGATACCAGATCTTTTACCTGGTGGATCATCCCCTTGCCATCCGCATCTGTTACATATTGCTGGCCGGGATTTAATCGAGCCAACTCCACATCCGATTCGTTTAAAATACCCACAGATCCATTGTGCAAGGTGACCTCATATTGCTGTGACTGAGAATTAGAGATCACATTAAACTCGGTCCCATAAACTTTAACCTTATGCTTAAATCCCTCGACAATGAAAGGTCGCTTTTGATCGTGTGCCACTTTAAAATAACCTTCTCCTTCCAGACTGGCTTTTCGCGTATGGTTTTCCATATCGTACCCAAAGGTCAGTTCAGATGCGGCATTCAACCACACTTCCGATCCTTCAGGCAAAGTAAAACTGGTTGTTTGCCCTTTGGGAGCGGTAATTTTAAAAGTACCGGCCAGCAATTGATCCCGCTGATTCAATCCATGATCAAAGAACAGCACCGTTATACAAAAGCCCACTATTAAAATCGAAAGAGACGAATACACCGTGTGTTTTACTTTCCGGTTTCTTTTTAATAAACTATTTATTACCCCCGTTTTGGTCCGCTCACGTCTTTCATTCACCCGTTTCTGACTAATCATAATTAACTGAGCCTGAATCAAGCGTCTTTGCTTTTCATAGAGTTCCCGGTTATTTTCGCTTACCTGCAACCACTGTTCAAGTATCCCCTGTTCCTGCACAGTAATGTCACCATTAAGCTCCCGTGTAATTAATAATTCTATTTTTTCTTGCTCTGTCATCTTATTCATGCGTTTCTATTGCTAGAACGAAAAATCAACCGGCTACCCTGACAGCACCTTCACATTTTTTTACTTTTTTTCACATCCTCCACTCAAGCAACTCCAAAGGGTCGATTTAAGAGCTAGATATCAAACCATTGCAGAATAATAAAAAAGGAGAGTCAGGTCATCTACCGATGAACTGACTCTCCAACCACATTCACAAATCTATGAAACTTACTTTTTTAGCAATTTCCTGGTCTCTCGTTTTCCGTCCGTATACTCCACTACCAGAATGTACATTCCCTGCGAAAGCTGCTCCACCTGTATCTCAGCATCCTCTGCCGATACATCCGCTGAATACATTTTCCTGCCCAAACTATTATAGAGATAAACCGTAGCCATCTCTTTCCTGGCTTTGATGTTAATCACATTGGCAAAAGGATTAGGCGTCACCATCAAGGCTTGCTCAAACACAGGCTTATCCATTTCAACTCCCATCGCTTTCAAGCCACTGGTTTGCGGACCGTAGAGCTCTATTTCACAAAGTTGCGTCATCCCTACATTTTCATCATTCCTGGTGATATTTAAACGATAATAAGAATAAGAAGCTGAGTTTGTAAAAGCAAATTCCCGGCGCTGGAAGCGACTTGCAAATACCTCGTTACTCCAATTACTTAGGGTAGTCCAGGATGATCCATCAGTAGAACCTTGAAGATTAAAATCTTTTGGATCGCGCCCATAATCATCATTGGCACTTACAATGACCAATTTATCAACAATAACAGCAGCCGGCAACTGAATCTGAATCCAGGCCGGATCGCTTACAGATGGCGTTCCTGCATTGTCTAACCACTTACTCCAGCTGGAGTTTTGGGTTCCGCTGGTATATAAATTATCAAAGGCTCTAGCAGCACCTTCATTACTGTGTATTTCAGCGCGTGCAGTGATGGTTCCTGATCCCACAGGATCGGTATGATCAACACTAACCGGTGTTGTTGAACCTGTTGTGAAGCTCCATACTTCTCCTGTGGTGGTCCCTGCACTATTGTTCTCATCAATACGCCAATAATAGGTTGTGCTTTCGGCCAAAGTACCCGGATCAAAAGTTGTTTCGGTGTAAAAATTCTGAAACTCATTGCTTCCCGGATTCGGATTAGTCCCAAAATACACATCATGAGAAGTCGCCCCACTACCAGCTGTCCAGGCCAAATCGGTTGTCACACTTACATCCGTAGCACCATTAGCCGGACTTGGCTGATTGGCTACGGCCGGTGGATTCGAAATAGTTGTTTCCGGCCCAAACAGTTCTATCTCGCACAACTGGGTCATGCTCACATTCTCGTCATTTTTAGTGATATTCAACCGGTAATAAGCATAAGCAGATGTATTAACAAAAGCCAACTCTTTCTTCTGAAAACGTCCCGTGAATAATTGACCACTCCAACTATTTAAGGTATTCCAGGAAGCTCCGTCATTAGACCCCTGCAGATTAAAATCCTTCGGATCACGACCAAAATCATCATTGGCACTTACAACAACTAATTTATCCACGATTACTGCAGACGGGAACTGAATTTGAACCCAACTTGGATTACTCACACTAGGCGTACCACCATTATCCAGCCACTTACTCCAGTTGCTGTTTTGTGTACCCGGAGCATATAAATTATCAAAGGCCTTTGTTGCCGCCTCTCCGGCACTGATCTCAGCCCGTGCAGAAATGGTACCTGTACCTACCGGATTGGTATGATCAATGCTGACAGATAAATCGGTTCCCGTTGTGAAACTCCAGGTTTCTCCTGTAGTTGTTCCCTGCTCATTCACCTCATCAATACGCCAATAATAAGTGGAATTCTCTGCCAATGTACCCGGATCATACGAAATGGCGACTTGATTACCTTTCAGATCTACGGGACCAAGCGAACTTGATGTGCCCAAATATACATTGTGCGAAGTGGCACTATTTCCAGCCGTCCAACTCAAATCAGCATTTCGGCTGATATTGGAAGCGCCATTGACGGGGGCAGGATTGGAAGCTAGACCTGGCACCATACCAATATCCAGCGCCTGATTAATAGCCGTGGCATAACTGGCTACTGCCGATGAATTTTTAATGTGATCATACAACCACATCCAGCCACCGGTAATGCCACATTGATTCTGCCAGGTATTAAGCTGACTCTCTACCTGACCGGCACTTTTACTGTTTGTTTCTAATCCGGGCCAAATCGGTAATCCATCAATGTTCCAGCTACATGGATTATTACCGGCACCACCAGCATAACATTGCAGATAGACACCATCTACAGCACCAGGCCGTTGGCTATTGGTATTAGAGGCAATACTTTGCCAATAACTGGACCGGGTGTATGGACACAGCGTTACTTTGTAGCCCAAATCGGCCAGCATTACCGCAAAAGCAGTAGCTGAGGCTGCATCATAAGTATCCTCATCATCAAAATTAACGGCATCTATTTCCGGAATGGCTTCTTTTAAGGCTTTAAAATTCTCATATAATTTAGAACCAGGCCCCGTTCCTTCACTATTCACCAGTGTTTTGATGTGATCAAAAGTAGACGATCCCCATCCACTCAGACCGATCTCCAGACGATTAATGGAAGTCGGTGCAGTTTTAAGGAGGGCCATGTCATTGGCAAACTCCGGGTAAGTGGTGTTTCCAGTATACTGCCCATTCTTGACAATCGGAAATTCGGCATTATAATTCAGGTCCCCATTGGTATTCATCACATGAATGGTCCAGACGACCACAAAGGTAAAGCCAGAACTACGCAATTCATCGATGGAAAAGTCACGATCGTAATAAGCGGGACCACCTACAAATATTCCGGACTGGGCGATTACGGTATTGGCGGCAAAGAAACCGGCCATCACCAATAAGATTAACCTGGCTAATCGAGGTACATTTTTCTTCATTTGGATTTGATTTTTTATTATTACTGATATTCAACAACAAAGCACTTGCGCTTTGCATTCATTCGCTAATTAATTATCGCCTCTTGCCAACTCACAAGGCATAGCAAATCCAGTTAGATGACCACTATGGTTATCCATCAGAAAATCCAACTCCACCGATACATTTTAGAAAATCGCCCTCATTTTTTGATCATTTCCCGGAAAAATACATTAACCGGAAATATCACATGAATTGCTTGCTCATTTGTAGAACGATAAAAATGATAACCACCCCGACATCCAGGCCTTCTTTTTTTTACAAAATATAATCCAAATGCGTATTTATCCAGTTTTAACCAGACTTAGAAGATCACACTTGGCAGATATTCTGAAAGACTATCTCTAAGGTGCTTCAGCGATCGTGACATCTGCGTTTCCACTGTTTTAGCAGACAGGGAGAGTTCAGTAGCAATCTCCTGGTAAGACATCCCTTTTTCACGGCTCATGCGGAATATTTGTTGACGTTTTTCCGGAAGCATTCGAATCGCTGCCTGAATGGCCCTTTCAATTTCCTCTTCCAAAAGAGGATCCTGAAAAGCAACAACTGGTTCACTGGTTAACCCTTCATCTGAAGTCTTTTTGAGAGCCGTTTGCTTTTTGCGTTGTGAATCAATGCAGGCATTAAATACAGACTTAAAGAGGTAACTTTTCAACGATCCTTGTAAGGTCGAAAGTTTATCATTGCTCCACAACTTAATAAAGAGCTCCTGAACAACTTCTTCCGCCTCATCCCGATTACCCAAAATCTTTGTCGCAAACAATACACAACGGGGGTAATAGAGATTAAAAATATCATCAAAACCCGGTTGGGGCATATCAGATATCTCAAGCGTATTTGAGGATTGTTGCTTCATATATCTACAGAAACCAAGATATCAGTTTTATCTTGAAATGCATGAAAATTAAACCAATTAAAGGGTATAAAGTTGTATCCCAAACTATTCCTGCTTATCTAATCCGGCCAATCAGGGGCTTCGCCAATAAGTTGCATGTATCCGTTAATCACCTCTTCCATGCTATCACCCAAAATAAAATAATAATCCAGGCACCGTGCTTTCTCAGAAATAAAGTAAGTCCCTTCCAAAGGATTATCACCTAAGCGGGTAAAGCAGTAATTATCCCAAAAAATACCATAGTTGGCACTGGATATGACAAACGGATTAACGCCTTCATCTCTATCACCTGCAGTAGTATACTCAGCATTACGAAGGTTTATCATCCGATTCTGATATAGCTCCATACTGAATAAGTGCTGAGCCGTGTCCACCCTAAAATAATTGGCCACCCGGTACGCTTCTCGCCCATCCTCTGCCGTCGATTTCAAATCCCTGGGCATCAACTCCTTTTCCTTGATTAATACTGCTTCCTGTTCATCCATGAACTGGATCGCTCCGGTACCTTTATCGATGATAAGTGATCCAAAGCAATTGCGCAACAGATAATGCTTGCCTTGTTCTTCAATCCTAAAATGATTCTGCTGAGGCGATAACAACACCACTAAGCTTTGATTATTAAGGGCTTTCTCAGCTGGTGCAAATTGAATCCGAACAATTTTATCGGTATAGGGGGTTACTTTTAAAATTCCTTCCGCCAGAGATAAACGCACCACTTTGGAAAAACCTGCACTACTGGCAGAATATAAAAAAGCCAGAATAACTATTAAGCCGATACGCATCTTCATTCTTTTCACTTTTATGATTCAGGATATGAGATGAGCAGGGGATCCTCAACTCATCTAAAGAACAAATAAAGCCAACTCCATTAAAAGATGATTAAAATGCGATTAATGCCCACAAGAAATCAATTAATTATTTTTAATTGATTGAACAAATGACTCCTGAGTACCTCAGGGAAATTACTTATAACTTTTTATTTAATGACCACCCCGCCTTCGGCACCCCTCCTAAATAAAATCAGGAGGGGAAAAGCGTGACCGAGAGAAGTTTCTCCTCCATTTTTCAAGAAGGAGTACCGCGAAGGATGAGTGAGGAGGTGGTTATTTATTTAAAAGCGAATACCTTGCTAAGCCCCTCAGGAAACCACATTCGAAATATGATACAAGTAAAAGAGGTCAACAAAAGATGCCCTAACACCATAATAAATTCTAATGCTATGGTATTATTTAATCAATATTTTAAAATCAATAGGATACACTTCATTATAGGTCTCCTGGTACTGAGAGGTGAATCGCTGATAGGCTTCCCACGCACTACCATGTTTCCCTCGGTGATGAAATATCTGACAATAATGTTTCAGTGCCGTATCATTCAGCTGATCAAATTTAAAGATCATCTCTGCCAGATTGATACGTAATTCCTGCTGCGTTCTCAAAGCGTCATGCTGAATCAGGTATTCTAAAACCTCAATTACAACAGAGGTTTCCTGCTCTTTAAAAATAGAAAGCCATTCTTTGGTGATACAAGACAGAAGCCGTCCCCGCTGAATTAAAGGCAACAAATGTTGAGCGACCTGATGAGGATGGGACTGTGCACGACCACTATCAATAATCTCTTTTACCAAATGAAAATCGACAAATAAAGTATCCTGGTAACGCAGACACCACTTGGCCTGTGAATACTCCAGGAAGATGCCATCTAACTCAGACAGAACAGCACGTAGCCTTCCCACATTAACCCCCCGGTTATTTTTTGCCCTTACCTCATCTTTATCCGGCCATATCACCTGATGAATGCCATTTGACGAAATTCCGTTCTTTCCTTTCACTGAATTTGTAAAGACCAGTAAAAACAATTCTTTCACAGTCGGACTAAACCGGTCGGTGATATCCTGACCATTTCGGTCCAGCACTTGAAATCCACCAAAGAGATTAATTCGGTTCCGATCCGGATATTGGATTTTTTCGACTGGTAATGGCTGTTCGGATACATCAGAGGCTATCGGCTCTTTTTGATCCCCGTCCCTTTTTCTGAAAAAGAACCTCAGGGCAACTAATAGCGAGGCACCAATTCCTATAAATACCATCCATATCGATTCGTTAGAAGTACTGGACTGCTCACCGGTCTGCACCGATTCAACCGGCGGAAACAATAGTGTATACAATCCAATGGAGGCATTTCCATCGCTATCATTGTGAAGGGTAAAAGCCAGGAGCTGATTTCCTCCTTTCCAATAAAACAGATCGGCATACGAATCGATATCTTTGAAATAATAAGGAATGGAATCGCCAATAAAAGTCAGATTTGGCTGATTCAAATCCCCTTTGAGCAAACGAAGTGATGTCCGATAATCCTGCTGATCAAACACCAGGGTATAAAAACAATGATCTGCAGATTGTACTACCAATGAATTAACCGGTGTAAACGACTGTTCCATTTCTGCCGCAGGAATTTCCCAACGGCGTTCAATGGATGCCTCTGAAAAATCGAACCGGTAAAGATCATAAGCGTGTTGCTGCCCTAAAAGCTGGTTCCCGTCTTTATTACCCAAGCCTCCAAACAAGTAATAAACATTCGCTTCTTCAGGACTTTTGCCTAAGCCAGCCAGGTAACGAGGAGAAAGGGTGTCGCCTCTAAACTGCAATTCTTCCCATTTTTCACGTTCTTCATGAAACGATTGAATCCGGTTGGTATACTTAAAATAGCCATAACCGCCGATGGTCGTTAACCGTCCGGTCACCGGATGAATTAACTTATTATGGTGGTGAAAAGCAGTTGGTATATCAGCGGCTCGATGAACCGAGTCCCATTGACCGGATGGCAAGTTAAAGCGCCTTACTGATGGCTCCATGTGATTATACACCATGACCTCATCGCCAGCACATATTACATTTTGAGTATGATCCTTGCCGATGGGCGCAGCCTCCTTGAAGACCTTCTTCTCCATTTGACCAGTGACCAAATCATAGGCATAATAGAAATCAGTATACAGGAAACAGACTTTTTGGTATTCACTGCAAAAAGCTACCTGAGGTCCGGCCTCCAATTTAAACTGCTTTAACATTTGCCACTTTTTGTGATAATTCATAACCCATTCCGGATTATGAACCAACGCTTTCTTTCCCTGAACACTATCTTCGGCGGTCTCTCCTGCCGCTTCCCTAAGTGACCACTTGTACATTACAGCCTGCTGTTTATCCCGAATAGCCACGTCCTTCAATGAGAAATAGGGCGATTCCGGTATGAGTTGTGTGGCTTGTTGATCCACTCCAAATACCAAAGAAAAAGAGGACTGTTCAGGTAATTGAAAAGTCGCGGAATACCTTTGCATTGAATCACAAGAGAAGTGAATCAAACTTGAGCTTGCATCCAATGTGATCTGCAAATGGTGCCAGTGGTTATATTGTTTTTTCATCACCTCCGGCATGGGAGCTGTCAAACCAATGGGTTGCCCATCCAGGGTGAACACCCATTCACGACCTGCATCAAACATATTGCAGTTAAAAGCCAGCGTTTTACCGGTCGTCTTTTCTTTAAGCTGAAAGATGGTGCCAAAATGGATGGGATTATTTCGAAAAGACAAATCAAAAGCAATGGTAACACTACCATCATATGATATTTCACCTGCTTGAGTCAAGTCTAATCCGGTTCTGGATTCCACACCCACCTCGGTGGACTTAAACCGAAGACCATAGCCTTGTGCTTGCACTTGAACGACCAGGCAAAAAAGAATAATAAAGATAAAAAACTGATTCCGCATAGGGTTATGACTTATTTAGCCTGCTAAAAATAGATATTAAGGTTGAAACTAAAAACACCTTACCCAAATAGAAATCTGTTAGGGGCTCATAAAATACCATTGACCTTTATCATAGCACCTGAATGGTTGAAAAAGGCTCAGTCCTAATTAGTGATCGATAACATTGCTTAACACTCAATCCTTTTCAGGATTGTAATAGATTGCATCAGCATCCCTTGGGTTCCAGCATGAGGTATTAACATGAAACACGCGATGTAAACAACAAAAACACCACACCCTGGAATGGGTTGAATCAACCAATCTTCAACTATGGTAGAATCCTTAAAAACAATCCTATTAAAAAAACCACCAGCACTATTGTCAACGTTATAACTTCGTGTATACTATATTAGCGACAGAAAGCAACGACAAATCTTCCTCCATTGCAAAATCCAATTGCTGCCGGGCAGGTGCCTTTTCACCAAACAAATGGATTTTTGATCCATTGTCACTGAGAACGTAATGTTGTGAATAACCTTCCCACACAAATGCAGTAACTTGTTTTTTATTGGTTGAGTAATTCAGGCAGGTACCATCTTTTTTAAACTTCCACCCAATAAATGATTCCGCATTTATTTCCTTCTCCCATTGCCCTTGATACCTCAGGGCGGTTCCTTCTGTTTCTACCATTACAGAACCAAACCCATCAACATTACCAACAGACGAATTAATTCCATGTATATAAATTTCATACACCTGACCAGGAAGGAAATCTGAAATTACCATACTTGTATCACCACTAACTTTTGCAGTGCCAACAAACTGATCTTCACCTCCAAATTCTGGTAAGTCACCCAAAAGTGCCTGATCCTTCTTCACACTGTTCCAAATGGAATCATAATGCAAGCCCATACCAACCAGGTATTCGGTTGTACCGTCAAGGCTATCCCAGTGAATAGATAGTTGCCCATCTTCCTTCACGATGATAATATTTGTAATTGGCGCAACGGCCGTTAACTCATTTATTTCATCAGTGGTACTACAAGAAACCAGGCAGAAAACCACAATACATCCTAATAAAAGGTACTTCATCGGTAATTATTTTTCTGAACTAATTGATACAAACCAGAACGCAAACAACTCACTAATTATTTTAGGTGCATAAATATACTTCTTAAAAAAAAGACAGGACATAGCAATAGTTATCATCCTTATATTCGGGAATGCTTTCCTTCATATATTTCAAATCACATGAGACGCTTTCAGCACATAAAAAAAGCTTCCGCCCAATAAAGAACGGAAGCCATCTATCATCTTAACTCAAAAATCTTACAATGCGTTAATCTCTTCAGAAATCTTCAGGAAATCAGCCATCATGTCCTTACGTAAACTAACGAAATAGGCCTTCACCATTTTAGGATTATCTTTTCCATCAGGGTGATTGGCACGACTCACTAATGTATTTTGAAAATTGATGGCAGCTACCATCACCTGCGCCAATTTATCCTGATCTACATCTTCTTTCAGGTATTGCTTCACATAAGCTTCAGTTACTAATTCAGAAGCCAGAAAGTGAATGTCTTTTTTGAGATTTCTAATACTTGCCATATTGTTAAAATATTAATTCACGT
>Ga0193953_1000644_pt1 | contig 17782 bp, 10 predicted proteins | sample BB_4_MG_FD_140325 | JGI IMG/M metagenome (GOLD analysis project Ga0193953, IMG submission 140325) | Microbial mat bacterial communities from the Broadkill River, Lewes, Delaware, United States - BB_4_MG | ecosystem: Environmental > Aquatic > Freshwater > River > Microbial mats | place: USA... | reverse complement strand
CGACAAGGAATCTTTACCTGTCGGAATATTGATACCCAAATCGCAACTAAACTCACTGCAAGCTTCCACAGCGCGATACAGACGACTATCTTCACCGGCATTCTTACACGGCCACATCCAGTTGGCACTTAAGGATACACCTTTTAAACCATGTGTTAACGGTGCCCATACCAGGTTGGTTAATGCTTCGGCAATGGAAACAACTGAACCGGCAGCCGGATCCACCAAACCAATAGCCGGCGCATGACCAATGGAAGTCGCCACCCCTTTTTCACCTTTGTAGTCAATGGCTGTGGCACCCAGGTTATTCAATGGTAACTGCAATTCACCGGCACATTGCTGTTTAGCTACTTTACCGGTTACAGAGCGGTCTACCTTATTGGTTAACCAATCCTTACAGGCTACAGCTTCCAGCTGTAACACATTGGAAATATATTCTTCAATTTTAGATGCCTCATAAACAACTGGAGCGAATTGCTCATCAGCGGTAGTATCCTTCATGATGGTTTTAGGAGGATTACCAAACATATCGGCCAATTGCCAATCGATTGGTGCATTTCCTTTGTCATCTTCAAATTTGAAGTGCATGTCACCTGTGGTCTCACCTACCTCATAAAAAGGAGCGCGCTCACGGGCAGAAATGTTTTTCAGATTCTCCAGATCTTTTTCTTTCAGTACCAAGCCCATTCGCTCCTGAGACTCATTACCGGCAATTTCTTTGGCCGATAAGGTCGGATCACCTACTGGTAATTTATCCAGATGAATGGTACCGCCCGTTGTCTCTACCAGCTCGGACAGACAGTTCAAGTGACCACCTGCACCATGATCGTGAATAGACACAATTGGATTTTCATCGGATTCTGACAACGCACGGATGGCATTCATGGCCCGTTTCTGCATCTCCGGGTTGGAACGCTGCACAGCATTTAATTCAATCGCATTATCAAACTCTCCGGTAGCTACGGATGATACGGCTCCACCACCCATGCCGATGCGGTAGTTATCACCACCTAACACCACCACTTTATCGCCTTTTTCAGGATCCGCTTTAATGGCATGTTCTTTACGACCAAAACCAATACCACCCGCCAACATGATCACTTTATCGAAGGCAAATTTCTTGTGATTCTCAAAGTGCTCAAAGGTCAGAACAGATCCACAAATCATCGGCTGACCAAACTTATTACCAAAGTCAGATGCCCCATTGGAAGCTTTGATCAGAATTTGCTCCGGTGTTTGATACAACCAGGGACGCTCTTCATTTACCTTCTCCCACTCCCGGTTCTCTTCCGAACGTGAGTAAGAAGTCATGTAAACAGCTGTTCCAGCCAATGGTAATGAACCTTGTCCACCTGCTAAACGGTCACGTATTTCACCACCTGCGCCTGTTGCAGCGCCGTTGAAAGGTTCAACAGTTGTGGGGAAATTATGGGTTTCGGCTTTCAAGGAAATCACTGTGTCAATCTCTTTGGTTTCAAAGAAATCGGCAGTATCCTGACGGCCTGGTGCGAATTGCATCGCTTTAGGACCTTCAACAAACGCCACATTATCTTTATATGCCGAAACCAGAAAGTTGTGATTTTCTTTGGAAGTTCGTTTAATTAACTGGAACAAGGAACTCTCCTTTTCCTCGCCATCAATCACAAAAATCCCGTTAAAAATTTTGTGACGACAGTGTTCGGAGTTCACCTGCGAGAAGCCAAACACCTCGCTGTCAGTCAATGGACGTCCCAAACGTTCACTTAACCCATCCAGGTAATCAATTTCCTCTTGACTCAAAGCCAAGCCTTCCTGCTTATTGTAAGCAGCAATATCTTTAATATGAACAATGGCATCGGGTTGCTTGTCAATGTTGAACACCGCCTGATCCAGCCCCTTATACATGGCTTGCAACATTGGGTCGAATTCAGCATTTTCAGCCTCCACTTTAAAAAACTCCTCGATACGATCGATGCCTTCGATGCCCATATTTTGGGTAATTTCAACCGCATTCGTACTCCAGGGAGTTATCATTTCTTTCCGTGGTCCAACAAAAAAGCCTTCCATCACCCGCAGATCGGAAAGCTTTGCGCCACTGAATAACCATTCTAATTTTTTAATGTCGTCGGCTGACAGCTCTGAATGAGCTCCAACAGCCACAAATTGATTCGAGTTTCCCTCAAAAAACAAGACCATGAACAATAGTTTTGAGATTGATGTTTTCTTTGCGCTGCAAATTTAAGATAAAAAGCCAAAAAGGGCACATTATTGGACAGTTCTCACTGCTAAAAAATAAAAAGAGGTTGAACTTTTGTCAAGATCAACCTCTTTTCCTCTAAAACCAAAAAACTACCTGCGCTTATAATGCACCTTCGAAAAGGTTGCGTAGCCTAACCAAAATTCATTTGAAAGTAAAATGCTTCTTCATTTTTTTTGAAAAAGCCCCTTCACAACAATCTGTCTCACTCCATTCTTTCATCTATAAACCTACCATTCTTTTAACATCCACCAAGTCATTTCAAGTAATTCTTAAATGTCTGATACTAATAGTAAGTTTTCTGATACAAAGATAATATCCTAAGTTATATTAAAGCCCACATCGGACTTTTTTTTCAGCAAATTTATACGATCCAATTTTATTCTTTATAGAACTCTTATGGATCGCTATTTGACGTGATATAAAAAGTGCAAAAAAACGAATTCTATTTTTTTCTTATTTTTACCATCACAACCAATCATTCAACATATGTTATTTCAAGAACAAACTACCCTTCTGACCTCCATAAACAAAGAGGTCAAATCGGTTACACTACGTAATAAAAAACACGTAGAAGTAACCATCACAAACTATGGGGGGATTATTACCAGCATTAAAACACCGGATAAAAATGGAAATTTCGATGAAATAGTATTAGGCTTTGATGACATCAACTCCTACACCTCTGAAAATTACGTAAAAAACTGTCCTTACCTGGGAGCGCTTATTGGACGCTACGCTAATCGCATCAAAGAAGGTCAATTTACTTTGGAAGGTAAAAACTATCAACTGGCTTGTAACAATAGCCCCAATCATTTGCATGGCGGACCAGAAGGCTTCCATCAAAAAATATGGGACATGGAAGTTTTTGCTCAGAAAAAACGCTCTGGTGTTATTTTAACAACGACTTCTGCACATTTGGAAGAAGGGTATCCTGGCAACCTCAAAGTAGAAGTTATCTACACACTAACTGACGAAAATGAGTTGGTTATTGACTACAAAGCAACAACGGATCAAACTACTGTTGTCAACCTCACCAACCACTCTTATTTTAATTTATCCGGATGTAAAACAGATGTTCTTAACCACGATATGGTTATTTATGCCAATACTTTTACTCCCAAAGACGAAAATGATATCCCAACTGGTGAAATGGTAGAAGTAAATGATTCACCAATGGACTTCACAACGCCTCAAAGAATCGGAAATCGAATAGATGATGTAGAGAGGAAAGGGTATGACCACAATTTTGTGATTAATGGAATTGAAAATGAATTAAACCCGGCAGCCCGAGTTGTTGATTCAAAATCAGGACGTCTACTGGAGTTTTACACCACAGAACCCGGTTTTCAACTATATACCGGTAACTACCTGGATGGATCGTTGAAAAGAAATGATCAACCGTTTGATGCACACTTTGGTTTCTGCCTGGAAGCTCAACATTATCCGGATAGTCCCAATCAACCTAACTTCCCGTCTACTGAACTAGTACCTGGCGAAACGTACACTCAAACCACCGTTTACAAGTTTGGCATTGTAAGAAATCAATAATACCAAAAGAGGGTGCCCAAACTTTCAGGACACCCTCTTTATCTTCCGAAAATAATCAACTAGCGGTACCTAACCACTGTTTCTTCGTTAATCCATGATCCCACTTTGTAGGATTGTCCTTCCTGGATACCATGGAAAAAACCTGTTTCTTTATCCGGCATATATTGTGAATACAGATTAATCTGCTTCTGAGCCTCTGAAGAACACTCCGGATCTAGATTTTTTGCTTTTTTATATTGATCTAAAGCTACCCAATAAACTGTCTTGTGCTCGAAATCATTGCTGCCGTAATTTTTACTCTCCTGGGCATAAATGTTACCGATCAAGATATAGGGTTTTCCCCAGGTTTTATTAAACTGAATGGATTTATAAGCCATTTCACGAGCTTTCGGACCATTTTTATCATGTGAGAAGGTAATCAAAGCGAGTTCATAATACCATTTAGACTTGTTTTCTACTATTTCGGTACTATTCAGAGCTTCATTGTAATAATGTTTTGCTTTCTCTAAATCACTCTTTTTTACAAATAATTTGGCCAGGAAATAAGCTGCCATATCACTAGGCTCCAATTTGTAATTCTGCTCAGCAGCTTTGGCAAAAAGCAGGCCATCTGTACATTCCAAATTATTTAGTAATCTAAGAATACGCCCAACGGCTGCCGGATCTTCCTTAACCGCTTCATAGCGCTGCGCCAGACTAGCCTCTAACTGATCACAGTTATCGAAACCACTATTTGACAAAATCTTAACACATGTACTGCTTATTTTATTGAGCATGCTGATTTTGGATTCTTTGGTTTCCTTTTTGATATAACTTCCCAATACATCATCAACACTTAAATAGATGCCTAAAAATTCATCAGGTGTAACTTTTCCTTTTTCACGTAAGGTATTGGATGCTTGCAGCCAGTTTAAAGCCACAAGGGGTTCCATCTTCATGTTTAATTTACGATAAGATGCATTGAAGCATTCATACGCTTCTTGCAATGCTTCCGGCTGGTTCCGTCGATAGCGAACAATATCCAGACCTTTACGCCCAAGAATCCAGCCTTCTGGATACTTTGCATGATCACCAAAATACTGAATACGTTGATCATAAATCATTAGCAAGGTATCAATCAGCTCTTCTTTACGTACTGCATTTTTTTCTTTCGCAATATAATGCTCGTATAAGTTAACCCCATCACTATAAATACGCACAGTTGTTGATGGGCAATTATTGAACATTTGACGCCATGGCTCAATGGCATAATCGTACATTTTTTTCTTGTATGACAGGCTATATAAAGAAAAGTTTTTAAGGCACTCTAAGCTATCTGATTCCGATTGCTCTGTTTGAGCCTGTACATTAGAGTATGAAAACACAATACCAATCATAAGCATTGCAAACATTAATTTTCTCTTCATGGTTGTTTAGTTTTAGAATATATTTCAGTGCAACAATAAGCCTTCAATCACTTTGCCAAAAATTATTACAGACTATATTAGTGCACCTTACGGCATTCCATTATTGTTAAAACATGTTCGAATACAAACAACACTTGTTCGAATCCGAACACCCAATATCGCTCAACCGCTATTTTTTTGTATATTTAGAATGACATATCATAGGCTTATGAAAACAATTATTGATTTCTTTCATGACAGTGTTTCTCAATATCCCAACAATCCTTTTATCTGGGAAAAAACTACAGACAAATACAAACCTTTCACCTATAGCGAAATTAAACAAGAAGTTGAGCTTTTTGCCAATGCTTTATTAGCTTTAAACACTAAAGAAAACACGCGAATTGCATTATTATCTGAAGGGCGTAGACACTGGTTGATCAGCGAACTCGCCATTCTCTCTATTGGCGCAATCAATGTCCCGTTATCCACTAAACTGGAGGCCGACCATGATTTGACATTTCGGATCAATCACTCGGGTGCTGAAACAATTATTGCATCGGGCAATCAATTGGAAAAAATAAGAATCATTCAGGACTCACTAAATTCTATAGTTTCAGTCATTGTATTAGATGAACTACATACGAAACAACCCAATGAAATAAAATTATCATCTTTTCTAGAAAAGGGGTTACAATATGAACGAAAGCATCCAAATGAGGTCCATCATCGAATTACTCAATTAAAACCGGACACAATAGCTAATATTTCATATACTTCTGGAACAACTGCAGACCCCAAAGGCATTATTCTTTCACATCGAAATTACACATCCAACGTAGAGCAAGCATTTAGTTTTATTGACATTCCGCAGGATTATAAAACCTTAGTTGTACTCCCATGGGATCATGCTTTTGCTCATACCGCTGCGCTTTATTCGTTTATGCACAAAGGCGCTTCAATCGCTCCTGTCCAAATCGGCAAAAACCAAATAGAAACGCTTAAAAACTTTTCCAATAACATGCTGGAGATTAAACCAGATATCTTAATGAGCGTTCCGGCATTGGCAAAGAACTTCAAAAAAAATATTGAAAAAGGAATCCGCTCCAAAGGTAAAATAGCAGCAACACTCTTCAATATGGGATTACATTTTGCCTATTGGTACAATGGAGAGGGTCATGACAAGGGAAAAACTGGTAAAAAATTAACTTATCCAATATATGTACTATTCAACTCCTTCATATTTAATAAAATCAAAGTGCGTTTTGGCGGCAATCTAAAATATTTCATTGGTGGTGGTGCTTTATTGGATATTGATTTACAACGTTTTTTTTATGCAATTGGAATACCAATGTATCAAGGCTATGGACTAAGCGAGGCAGCACCCATCATTTCAGCAAATACACCTGATCATCACAAAATGGGGTCCTCTGGTAGAGTTGTCAATCGTTTAGATATGAAAATAATCGATGACAGTGGGAACGAATTACCCTATTACGAAAAAGGTGAAATCGTAGTAAAAGGTGAAAATGTCATGATAGGCTATTGGCAAAACGAAAAAGCCACACAGGAAACCATAAAAAATAACTGGTTACATACTGGTGATTTAGGTTATCTGGATAAAGACAATTACTTGTATGTTTTAGGGCGCTTTAAAAGTCTGTTAATTGGTGCCGATGGAGAAAAATACAGTCCTGAAGGAATTGAAGAAGCAGTGACCGACTATTGTCAATTTATAGACCAATTCATGCTGTACAACAATCAAAATCAATATACAGTAGGTCTGATCGTATTAAACCGAGAAAAAATAAACAATTGGAAAAAGCATAACAAAAAGAATTTACATGATGAATCATGCCTTAAAGAATTAATACAACATATTAAACTAGAAATCGACCAGTTTAAATCAGATGAGAAACACCAACTTCAATTTCCACAACGATGGCTACCTGCAGCCAACATTATACTACCAGACAGTTTTAATGAAAAGAATAAATTGATCAATAGTACCATGAAAATTGTACGAAGTAAAGTAGAATCCTTCTATAAAGATGAAATTGACTATCTTTACACCTTTGAAGGAAAAAACTTATTTTCAAATCGCAACCTAAAAAATCTAAAACGATTTTTAAACATCGAAAATGAATAATAATTATCGATTCGAAATATGCATTGATTCTGTCCAATCTGCCATTAATGCCGCAGAGGCAGGAGCTCACAGGGTTGAGCTTTGTGACAATTTATTTGAAGGAGGCACAACACCAAGTGCCGGTATGATTCGCACAATTAAAAAAAATGCTGCCATTAAGGTATTTGTTATCATCCGCCCAAGAGGTGGTGATTTTCTTTATTCCAGTCATGAAGTGGAAGTTATGATGGAGGATATTAGCATGGCAAAAGATTTGGGTGCTGATGGCCTTGTATCAGGTGCATTAACTCCTGAAGGGGAAATTGATATGGCAATTACTGAGAAATTGATTAAACAGTCTGGTGATTTACCATTCACATTCCATCGTGCTTTTGACATGTGTCAAGACCCTTTTAAGGCTCTGAATCAATTAATCGATTTGGGAGCATCACGAATTCTCACCTCAGGCTTTAAACAAACGGCAGAAGAAGGATTAGATAATTTACAACAACTGGTAGAGAAAGCCTCGAATAAAATAATTATAATGCCTGGTTCAGGCATAAAACCAAATAATATTGCTTTAATTGCAGCAAAATCTAAAGCCCATGAATTTCATTTTTCCGGAAGAAAAACGTTTCCTTCCAAAATGAAATTTAAAAACGATTCTATTAACATGGGAGGAATTGAAGGAGTACCCGAATTCAGCTTATTCTATTCAGATAAAGAAACTATACGTCAAACAATACGTAAAGTGACAAATATCTAGTGTAAGGAATAACCTAATTAGATGAAGAAATTGGCTAATCCATAAATTTTTTTTCATAAAACGGGATCTTTTTCGAAATTTGCAAAAAATTGATTTTTCAATTAACAAAGTTTTTCTCATTTTTACACAAGACAATATAAAAAGCTTATTCGAATGACATCGTCATCAAAATATATTCTGTTCTCTTTAATCAGTTTGTCCATTCTTACAATGAGTGTTAATGCCCAGCGCCGAAGGAAACCTACCTTTTGGGAAGGTACCACTGTTGGTCCAAGGGCAGGAGTCAACATGTTTTATGGAGACTTGGTGGATCAATCCAAATCGAGCTATTCATTTGGCGGAGTCGCTGAAAAAGAGCTATCCAAGTACGTTTCAGCTAGAATCCAATTAATGGCTGGTCAAATGAAAGGGGAACAAATATATGAGGGAACAGATGGTCTGTATGCCTACTTCAAAAACTTTTATACCGAACTAAGCATTGGCGCCTCCTTCAAACCCTTGAATTTGATGCTGGGATATTACAAGCAACGATCATTTAATCCTTATGTTGTTGGCCAATTGGGCATTATTCAATATAGCACAAAAGAGTGGTATGGTGAATATGGTTACATTCCCAATACGCTTCGCCATCAACTATCAGGTATTTCACCAATTGTAACGGGAGGATTTGGGTTATCTTATTGGGTTAATTCACGAATTAGCATTAATGCAGAATACCTTGGCACACTACCTTTTACAGACTTATTGGATGGTCATAAAGAATGGGTTAGTGGGACAGATGGTGATATCGTTTATCAAACCGATGCCAATGATTTTTATTACACTGCAGTAGTTGGGGTTACCTTCCTAATCGATGATAGCAAATGGAAAAATGAGCCTAAATATAATCGTAAAGCTTACTTGAAAACCAGAAAGCAATATTCAAGAGGTGGCTCTAAGAGGAATCAAAAGGCAATTAAGCGGAAACGAAGGAGAAGGTAACAATTACAAAATATATAAAAGAGCTGCAATAATGCAGCTCTTTTTTTAGTACTCATATCGTCCTTATATTTACACTTTGCTTTTTATATGGATTTCAAGATTATTTCAGATTTTGCGCCAACAGGCGATCAACCTAATGCCATTGAGCAGCTCGTTGAGGGTATCAACCACAATATTCAACACCAGACCTTACTTGGCATAACTGGTTCCGGGAAAACCTTTTCAATGGCTAATGTTATTGAAAAGGTTCAGAAACCGACACTAATTCTATCGCACAATAAAACATTGGCTGCACAGTTATATGGAGAGTTCAAAAATTTCTTTCCTGATAATGCGGTTGAATATTTTGTATCCTATTACGACTATTACCAACCAGAGGCATATCTCCCTGTTACAGACACCTATATAGAAAAAGATCTTTCGATTAATGACGAAATCGAAAAACTCCGATTGAGTGCCACTTCGGCCCTTCTTTCAGGAAGACGTGATGTGATTGTTGTTTCTTCCGTATCCTGCTTATACGGCATAGGAAATCCGGAAGACTTTCATTCAGGTGTCATTCAAATTGAAAAAGGACAAACCCTTGCGAGAAATGTCTTCTTACGAAAACTCGTCGACAGTCTGTATTCAAGAAATGAAGTGATGTTCGAACGTGGTCATTTCAGAGTAAAAGGGGATACTGTTGAGATATTTCTGGCCTATGCAGATTATGGCTGCCGTGTTATTTTTTGGGGCGATGAAATAGAAGAAATTGAAACATTTAATCCTGATTCCGGAACTAAAATTGAAGTTTTAGAGCATATTAGAATTTATCCGGCAAATATTTTTGTGACTTCAAAAGATAGAGTACAACACGCTATTCACGAAATACAAGATGACCTGGTTAAGCAGGTAGAGTTCTTAAAACAAATTGGCAAAACACAAGAGGCAAAACGTCTGGATGAACGGGTAAACTATGACCTGGAAATGATTAGAGAACTTGGCTACTGCCCAGGCATTGAAAACTATTCTCGTTATTTCGACGGAAGAAACGAAGGGAGTCGCCCTTTCTGTTTACTTGACTATTTTCCCGATGATATGTTAATGATTATAGACGAAAGTCACGTTACCATCCCTCAAATTCGAGCCATGTATGGAGGTGACAAGTCACGCAAACAAACCTTGGTAGAATACGGATTTCGCTTACCAGCCGCAATGGATAATCGTCCCTTAAAGTTTGAGGAATTCGAACAACTCATTCGTCAAATGGTATATGTAAGCGCGACTCCGGCAGATTATGAATTAGAAAAGAGTGAAGGAGTCATCATAGAACAAGTAATAAGGCCGACAGGTCTATTAGATCCTGAAATTGATGTTAGACCCAGCCTTAACCAGATTGATGACTTAATCGAAGAGATTCATCATAGAATAAACAAACGTGAACGCATTTTGGTCACAACTTTGACAAAACGTATGGCCGAGGAATTAACGAAATACTTAACGCGTTTATCAATAAAATGTGAATACATCCACTCAGATGTAGATACACTTGAACGAGTTAAAATCATGGAAAACTTACGCCTTGGAACTTTTGATGTCCTCATTGGTGTTAACCTATTGAGAGAAGGTCTTGATTTACCAGAAGTATCCCTGGTTGCAATTTTAGACGCAGATAAAGAAGGCTTCCTACGCTCCGAACGTTCACTAACACAGACATCTGGGCGAGCCGCCCGAAACGTCAATGGAAAAGTAATCATGTACGCTGACAAAATTACACGCTCAATGCAGGCTACCATTGATGCTACAACATATCGTCGCGAAAAGCAGCTCAAATACAACTTCGAAAATAACATTACCCCTACTCAGATCAATAAACAAATGACTTCTGTCTTAGGAAGCACTTCTACTAAAGCTTATATTGAACCAGAAAAAACAAATATTGCTGCTGATCCGGTAGTTGAATACATGAATACTGAAGCATTACGAAAAACTATAGAAAAGACTAAAAAGGCCATGCAAAAAGCAGCCAAAGAATTAGACTTTATTTCAGCTGCCCAGTACCGGGATGAAATTAAAAATTTAGAAGCAATATTAAAAGAAAAAAGCCTGTAAGTAATTTACAGGCTTTTTAATAGTATATTTCAAACTAAATCTATCCTAAATAAGACTTCAACAGTTTACTTCTTGAAGTATGCCTTAGCCTGCGAATAGCCTTTTCTTTAATTTGACGGACCCGCTCCCTGGTCAAACCAAATCGCTCCCCTATTTCCTCAAGTGTCATTTCCTGACATCCGATTCCAAAAAACAATTTGATAATATCACTTTCCCGTTCTGTAAGAGTAGCTAAGGCTCGTTCAATTTCTCTTATCAATGATTCATTGATAAGCGCTTTATCCGCATTTGGTGAATCACTATTCACCAATACATCTAAAAGACTATTGTCCTCCCCTTCAACAAATGGTGCATCAACTGAAATATGACGTCCTGAAACACGCATGGTATCAGACACCTTATCTGCAGGTAACTCAAGTTTTTCAGCTAATTCTTCAGGAGAAGGTTTACGTTCATTTTCCTGCTCAAATTTGGAATAAGCTTTATTTATCTTGTTAAGTGATCCAACCTGGTTGAGCGGTAATCGAACAATACGTGACTGCTCAGCCAAGGCTTGAAGTATGGATTGACGAATCCACCAAACTGCATAGGAAATAAACTTAAATCCTCGGGTTTCATCAAACTTTTCAGCAGCTTTAATCAAACCAAGATTTCCCTCATTAATTAGATCAGGTAAACTTAATCCTTGATTTTGGTATTGCTTAGCCACCGATACGACAAAACGCAGGTTCGCTCTGGTCAACTTTTCCAAGGCGATTTGATCGCCTTTTTTAATGCGTTGAGCCAGTTCAACTTCTTCCTCTACTGAAATCAATTCTTCACGACCGATTTCCTGCAAATATTTGTCAAGAGACGCGCTTTCGCGATTGGTAATTGACTTTGTTATCTTTAGTTGTCTCATATTCCTTAAGAAAAATACGGCGCGAAATTACTACAATTTAATGTTTTTTCCAACCTTTCGCACACCTAAAGGCTGAATTGACTGAATTAATCCTGAAGATTAACGGCATAATAGACCACTCTACCATTGGGATAAATTCCGGTTAAAAACAATCCTTCTTCTACACGGCCTACAACCTCCTTAAAATCATCTACCGACTCAATAGCTACCCGATTGGCCTTCGTAATAATATAGCCTTTTTTAACGCCAGCTTCATGCAGCTTTCCAACTCCAACCTCACTCACTTTTATTCCATACCGAATTCTCAATCGCTGTTTTTCACTCTGTGAAACATTTTCAAAAGATGCTCCAAGTGTATCTTCATAATCACTGGTAGAAATAATACTCGTGGTACCGCGTACGTTACGTAAAACAACTGTAAAAGGTTTGGTTTTTCCTGCCCTTTTTATCATTAAATTTACTTTGTCTCCAGGGCGATGACGACTAATCCTTTCTTGTAATTCAGGAACAGAATTAACTAACTCTCCTCCTACTGAAAGAATAATATCATTTGACTTAATTCCAGCCTCCATTGCACCTCCGTTGGGTGTCACATTTATCACAAAAACACCTTCAATTCGATCCAACTTTACGCCCAATTCATTAGCTAGTGGCTCACTAACTTCGGCAATATTAACACCTAACAACCCCCGTTGCACTTCACCAAATTCCATTAAGTCAGAAACAACTTTTTTTGCAATACCAACTGGTACAGCAAATGAGTAGCCGGAAAACGAACCCGTTCGAGACGCAATTGCCGTATTAATACCTACTAATTCACCGTGTTGATTAACCAAGGCTCCGCCGCTATTGCCAGGATTAACTGCTGCATCTGTTTGAATGAATGATTCAATTCCAAGGGGTTGGCGTCCGTTTGCAATAATATTAATACTGCGAGCCTTTGCACTCACAATACCTGCAGTCACTGTGGATGTCAAATTAAATGGGTTTCCCACAGCCAATACCCATTCGCCTACTTTTAAATTATCTGAGTTTCCGTAGCGAACATAAGGAAGTTCCTTCGCATCCACTTTTAACAGTGCGATATCTGTGGTAGGATCTGCTCCTACCAGAGTAGCTGAAAAGGTACGACGATCATTTAAAACGACTTCTATTTCATTCGCACCAGAAATAACATGATTATTCGTCACAATGTATCCATCAGTTGTAATGATAACACCTGATCCGGAACCCATTACAGGCGCAGGGGACTGATAACCTTTGGGTCCAAAGAAAAACTCATACAGCGGGTTCCCGGCATATGGGTCCCCCCCACTCTTCTTGGTCATAACGTGAACAACAGCATGAACAGATTTTTCAGCGGCAATAGTTAAATCAGGCAATTTCCCATTTAATTGACCTGTATCCATCGATGCAAATTGCCCAATGGGTAAAACTTGTTCCTGAACTGTTACGACCTTAGGATCCGGCTGCAAAATTTGAGAATAAAAAAACACTCCAGTAATTGCACTAACAACTGCAATTAAAAATATAAAAAACACTTTCTTTGTATCCATGTGCTTAAAATTTAGTTCTGAGATTAAAAAATAGTACGTTTAAAGCATCAAATCTTATGCCTTTAAGCACGCTCTTTATGACCTTAACTTTTTTTTAACTCTTCACAAAATCATTGTATCCATGTACAATTTACTATGTAAGGATAATTACTAACGTATAATCAACTGATTTATTACTATAACTATAAGAAAAAGAATCGCTTCATTACAAATATAATATGATGATTGACTTTTACAAATATCAGGGGACTGGAAATGATTTCATAATAATTGATAATAGGAAATTGATCTTTGACAGTTCGAACATTAAACTTGTCAGCTTTTTATGTGACAGGCGCTTTGGCATAGGTGGTGATGGGCTCATGTTATTAGAGAATCATCCTGAGCATAGCTTTACGATGCGCTATTTTAACAGTGATGGAAATGAAGCGTCTATGTGCGGAAATGGAGGCCGGTGTATTGCAGCTTTTGCAGTTGAACAAAAAATTATTGCAACACCTGACAATTTTACATTCATGGCAGTAGATGGCGTCCATCATGCAGCCTATACTAATGGCATTGTATCACTAAAAATGATTGACGTCACAGAGATAGACATTCAAGATGAATATAATTTCTTAAATACCGGTTCACCACACTACGTTACATTCACTAATGATGTCAATGATATAAACATTCTTGAAAAAGGTAGTGAAGTAAGATATTCAGACACTTTCAAACCCAATGGCACAAACGTTAATTTTGTACAATTATGCGACGGCAATAACATTAGTGTTAGAACCTATGAACGCGGTGTTGAAGACGAAACTTTTTCATGTGGAACTGGCGTTGTTGCTTCTGCAATTTCGGCGCATTTAAAGAAACCAAGCCATACAGATTTTAACATCCAAATAAAAGGAGGGACATTACGGGTACACTTTAAAAAGGAGGGACCGAAATTTTTCAAAGACATTTGGTTGGTTGGAGCTGCCACATTTGTTTTTAAAGGACAAATACAATATCCCGCTATATAATAAAAAAGCCCGGAGAACCGGGCTTTTTTATTAAGTCATTATTTGATTTTAAACATCAATATTTGCATAAGTCGCGTTCTCCTCAATAAACTCACGACGTGGTGGCACATCATCTCCCATTAACATAGAGAAAACACGATCTGATTCTGCAGCACTTTCTATTGTTACCTGACGTAGTGTTCGCTGTTCAGGATTCATGGTTGTCTCCCACAACTGCTCAGCATTCATTTCACCAAGACCTTTGTATCGTTGAATGTGAACACTATCTTCTTTACCACTACCAAATGCATCAATAAACTCACGCCGCTGTACTTCGTTCCAGCAGTATTGTTCATTTTTACCTTTCTTACAAAGGTATAATGGAGGAGTAGCAATATATAAGTACCCGTTTTTAATCAGATCCCTCATATAACGGAAAAAGAAAGTCATAATCAAGGTCGTAATGTGACTACCATCCACGTCGGCATCCGTCATGATGACAACTTTATGATATCTCAGTTTCTCAAGATTCAGAGCTTTACTATCCTCTTCAGTTCCAATAGTGACACCTAAGGCTGTGAAAATATTTTTAATTTCCTCATTCTCAAACACCTTATGTTGCAATGCTTTCTCTACATTTAAGATTTTTCCTCGCAACGGCATAATGGCTTGAAATTTACGATCGCGTCCCTGCTTCGCAGTACCTCCTGCCGAATCTCCCTCGACAAGAAACACTTCACACAAACCGGGATCTTTCTCTGAACAATCTGCCAACTTACCGGGAAGCCCTCCACCACTCAGAACACTTTTTCGCTGAACCAATTCACGCGCCTTACGAGCAGCATGACGTGCTTGAGCGGCCAAAATCACCTTATTTACAATATCTTTGGCATCTTTTGGATTCTCTTCCAAATAATTAGACAACATCGTACTAACCGATTGATCAACGGCTAAACTAACTTCACTGTTCCCTAATTTCGTTTTCGTCTGGCCTTCAAACTGAGGTTCGGCCACTTTAACAGAAATTACAGCTGTTAAACCTTCGCGAAAATCATCCCCATTGATATCAAATTTCAACTTGCTCAGCATTCCTGATTTATCGGCCCAAGTCTTAAGTGTACGTGTCAATCCCCGACGAAATCCGGTCAAATGCGTACCCCCTTCAATGGTATTAATATTATTCACATAGGAATAAATATTCTCAGCAAATGATGTATTATACTGTATGGCGATCTCTACAGGAACATCGTTTTTCTCTGTAGTGATATAGATTACATTTTCAATGAGCTTTTCACGCGACTCATCAATAAAAGTAACGAATTCCTCAAGTCCTCTTTCTGAATAAAAAGTATCACTTTTGTAATTCCCCTCTTCATCCTGCTCACGAAAATCTGTTAAAATGATTTCAATTCCCCTATTTAGAAAAGAAAGCTCACGCAAACGACTGGCCAATATGGAGTATTTATAGACTGTCGTAATAAAGATCGTATCATCCGGTGTAAACGTCACTTTCGTTCCGGTGCGATCGGTTTCCCCTATTTCAGTAATCTCCGTAAGGGGCTTACCAATGGAATACTCTTGTGCATACATCTTACCTCCCCGATGCACTTCCGCTTTTAAAAACTTAGATAGTGCATTCACACAAGATACACCTACCCCATGAAGACCACCGGATACTTTGTAAGAATCTTTATCAAACTTACCTCCGGCATGCAAAACTGTCATTACAACTTCAAGAGCTGATTTACCCTCCTTCTCGTGAAAATCAACAGGGATACCACGACCGTTATCTGTAACAGAAATGGAGTTATCTTCGTGTATTTCTACATTTATCTTATCACAATGGCCGGCAAGTGCCTCATCAATGGAGTTATCCACCACCTCGTATACCAAGTGGTGAAGACCTTTTTCACCAATATCACCAATATACATCGCCGGTCTTTTACGAACGGCTTCCAATCCTTCAAGAACGGTAATGCTACTTGCACTATAATCGCCTTGTTTATTTACATTATCATTTACCTGGTCACTCATCATTAATTCCTTTTGAAAAGCGTAAAAAAACCGGATCCACCGGTTTATTTTGTCTTCCTAAAAAAAGACCTACAAATATAGAAAAAATAGGCTTTAAACCAGCTAAAACCCAATGTTTTTTGCGATCATTTTAAAACGTTCAAAAATCTATTTTCCAGACAGATAGACAACTCAACCAATAAACTATCAGAAAGAGAATATCATACCCGCCCTGACATTAAGACCTTGCATGGGATAACCGTTCCATTTATAGTATTTTGATGCAGCAATGTTGTTTAAGTTTGCCCAAAAGGTCCATTTTTTGCTGAAATAAAACTCTCCCCCCAGATTGAGATCCACAACACCATCAAGTTTTTTTACTTGTCCATCCAGCATAGGATCATAAGCCGACCGCTCACCCAAATACGTGATCCCAGCATCAAGTCTCAAATTTGGAAACATGAAATATTGACCTTTCACACCAAACTCCAGTTCTGGTTTATGCCAGGCCTCATTTAGTTCATCCAGATTCCAACCGTAATAAACTCCATGCAATACTATTTCAGCTCTCTTTTTAGGCCGGAATAACATCTCTCCCTTTACTTTTAAAAGCTTACCATCATCATAAACAGGCATAAATACATTAGACTGATGATAAGCAGGATCCACATCAACCGATAAATAGCTTTTATTTATATAAAAATGCTCATCACTAAAAAAGCTATATTCAATTCCTGCTGAAAAGGAAGTTTTGGAACTAAAATTCCCTTCAATTCCAGCCAATAAGTTTATCCCATGAAATGCAGTTTTAACATTGACATCAGGACTTATAAAGGGATTCTCATACGAAACCGTTTTTTGATCGTTCATTTTTATCCTCCCGTTCACCCCACCATACAATGACACAATTCCCTCTACAACATTTAATTCGCCACGCACATCAGGGGCTACATAAAATTCATCACCTTCCGTATCGATCAATCCACCAATCAACATTCCAACCTTTAAGTTAGCTTTATCAAAATCAAAATGCACAGCAGGGTTAGCTGATATCAAGGTACTGCCACGATCATCAAAATAAAACATGGGACCAATAGAATCTGGCACATTGGTTTTAAAGCTTGCTATTTTAAGATTAAGACCAAAACTCATATCATTAACCGGATGCAATACAGAACCGGT
>Ga0193953_1000640_pt1 | contig 17867 bp, 11 predicted proteins | sample BB_4_MG_FD_140325 | JGI IMG/M metagenome (GOLD analysis project Ga0193953, IMG submission 140325) | Microbial mat bacterial communities from the Broadkill River, Lewes, Delaware, United States - BB_4_MG | ecosystem: Environmental > Aquatic > Freshwater > River > Microbial mats | place: USA... | reverse complement strand
TGATGTGTCGGAACTGCCGGAAGGTGTGATTGTGGGAAGTATTCGGGAGAAAGCGAAAGAGTATCCGGAGTTGTTTGAGAAGTATTATGGTGAAACCGCTCCGCTTGAAAAAGACGGCATGGTGGCTATGAATACGGCCTTTGCTCAGGATGGTGCATTTATCTATGTGCCCAAAGGAGTGGTAGTGGATCGTCCCATTCAAATGGTGAATGTCATGACCGGAAATGCCGATCGTTTGGTGTTTCAGCGCAACCTGGTCATTGTGGAAGAAAATAGCCAGGTGAAGATGATGATGTGTGATCACACCATGACACCCAATAAGTTTGTGGTGAATAATGTCACCGAAGTCTTTGCCAATGAAAGCAGTGTGTTTGATGTGTACAATGTGCAAAATCAGCACAACCTGACTACTCAGGTAGCCGGATTGTATGTGCATCAGAAAAAACACTCCAATATATTGACCAATAATCTGACTTTGCATGCCGGCATGGCCCGTAATAATATTCGGATAACCATGGCTGATGAGCATTGCGAAAGTCACATGTATGGCTTGTATCTCTGTGATAAAAACCAGCATGTAGATAACTTCACATTTGCTGATCATGCGAAGGCAAATTGTCAAAGCAATGAGTTGTTTAAAGGCGTATTGGATGATGCTGCCACAGGTGCTTTTACCGGGCGTGTGTTGGTGCGTAAAGATGCACAGCAAACCAATGCCTACCAGAGTAACAACAATTTGTTATTAACAGAAACGGCTAAAATAAACAGTAAACCGCAGCTGGAGATTTATGCGGATGATGTGAAGTGTAGCCATGGTGCTACCGTCGGTCAGCTTGATGATGAGGCCATGTTTTATTTACGGGCGCGGGGTATCAGTGAACCGGAAGCCCGTATCCTGTTGATGTATGCTTTTGCCTACGAGGTGCTTGAAAAAATTCGAGTAGAACCATTAAAGGAGCAAATACGTGAGTTAGTAGAGCGTCGTTTCCGCGGAGAGTTGGATAAGTGTGATTCATGCGTGGTGTGTGGTCAGGCCGGGACTAATGTAAGCTGTTTGTAATCTGATTAAAATATTGCACCGGGAATTCTGGCAAAGATTATATCTTTGTGGTTCCCGGTATTTTTATAAAAAACATTCATGAGTTTAGATATTCAAAAGATCAGAAGCGAGTTTCCTATCCTGGATCAACAAGTGCATGGAAAGCCACTCGTTTATCTGGATAATGCAGCTACCACACAAAAGCCACAGCTGGTTATTGACGCGGTGAATGATGTATATACCCAATACAACAGTAATATTCACCGGGGCGTTCATCATTTGAGTAATGTGTGTACGCAAGCTTTTGAAGATGCACGTATAAAGGTGCAGCGCTTTATCAATGCTGAACATTCTCATGAGGTTATTTTTACAAGGGGGACTACCGAATCGGTTAATCTGATTGCCCACTCTTTTGGCGATGTATTTTTGAAAGAAGGGGATGAGGTCATTGTTTCCCAGTTGGAGCACCATTCGAATATTGTGCCCTGGCAAATGTTGGAGCAACGGAAGGGAATTACCTTAAAAGTGATTCCGATCAATGATCAGGGCGAGTTGATGCTGGAAGAGCTGGATGCCTTGATTACTGAAAAAACCAGGTTAGTCGCTGTGGCACACATTTCCAATGCTCTGGGAACGATCAATCCCATTAAGACCATTATTGATAAATGTCACCAGCGTGATATTCCGGTAATGATTGATGGCGCACAGGCCGTTCAACATGTGGCTGTGGATGTGCAGGCCTTGGATTGTGATTTTTATGTGTTTAGCGGTCACAAATTATATGGACCGACCGGTATTGGTGTTTTATATGGAAAAGAAAAGTGGTTGAATCAGATGACACCTTACCAAGGTGGGGGTGAAATGATTCAAACGGTTTCTTTTGAGGGAACTACTTTTAACGAGTTGCCTTTCAAATTTGAAGCCGGTACACCTGATTATAGTGGTGCTATTGGTTTGGGAGCCGCCATCGATTATGTCACCAATATTGGTGTGGAGAAGATTGCAGCTTACGAGCATGAATTATTAGAATATGGGACTGCCAGGCTGGAAGCTATTCCTCAGATGAATATTTATGGAACGGCTGCCGAAAAAGCCAGTGTGATTTCCTTTTTAGTTGGGAATATTCATCCTTACGACATGGGTATGATGTTGGATAAGATGGGATTGGCGGTGCGTACCGGGCATCATTGTGCACAGCCTTTAATGCAACGCTATAATATTCCGGGTACAGTACGTGCTTCATTTGCCGTTTATAATACAAAAGAAGAGATTGATCAGTTAGTGGAAGGTGTCTTGAAGGTCAGCCGGTTATTTGGTTGATTGCAAGAAAAATCACAATTTTACCCAAAATCAAGGAAAGTATACTGTAATGACAATTAACGAAATACAAGACGAAATAGTTGAAGAGTTCTCTTCATTTGAGGATTGGATGGATAAGTACTCGTACCTGATTGAGATCGGGAATGAGTTGGAACCATTCAATGATGAGTGGCGTTTGGATCAAAACCTGATTGAAGGTTGTCAGTCGAAAGTGTGGTTTCACGCTGAAATGAAAGATGGAAAAGTCTTTTATTCGGCCGATAGTGATGCCATCATTGTGAAAGGAATTGTGGGATTGTTATTAAGAGCTATGTCAGGTCAATCGCCAGATGATATTTTAAATAACGACCTCAATTTTGTGGAGAAGATCGGCTTGAAAGAACACTTGTCGCCAACACGTTCAAATGGTTTGGTGGCCATGATTAAACAAATGCGTTTGTATGCGGTTGCTTTTAAAGCGAAGCAAGCTTAAACTTTGTATCAGTCATCTTGTTATATAGATAAAGCATCAACGAATGGGAAACGAGTTTTTACAGTTGGAAAGCGAGATCATCAAGGTTATTAAAACAGTTTTTGACCCGGAGATACCTGTCAATGTATATGATCTGGGATTGATCTATGAAATTAATGTGGAAGAGGATAATAAAGTCCGCATTGTGATGACCCTGACATCGCCCAATTGCCCGGTGGCCGAATCCTTACCGGAAGAGGTGCATGAGAAAGTGACGGCAATTGAAGGGGTGAAAAGTGTGGATTTGAATTTAACGTTTGATCCGCCCTGGACAAAAGATATGCTTTCGGAAGAAGCATTGTTAGAATTGGGACTGCTTTAAAAAATGGGGAATCTTTATATAGTGCAGGGGTGGCGATTTAATTGTCGCCCTTTTTTTATCAACATCCGGAATAACACGTCGATTTTATGGTTTAGCGGATGAGTAATCGGATGAATGGATTTAATCAAACACACATATGCACAGCGCATTCGCGAAGAAGCTCTTCGGTTAGGCTTTTCGGATATTGGTTTTGCTGAGGTTGAACATTTGAAAAGCGATGAAGCACATTTGAAAAGCTGGTTGGATCAAGCGCATCATGCCGGAATGGGATACATGGCCAATCATTTCGATAAACGGGTCAATCCGGCCCTGTTGGTCGATGGAGCCAAAACGGTTGTGTCGGTATTGATGAATTACTACCCGAAAACGGGACAAACGGATCCTTCTGCCCCAAAGATTGCCCGTTATGCCTACGGGAAAGATTATCATTTTGTGATAAAGGAGAAGCTGCAGATTTTATTTGACTTTATTAAGAAGACGATTTATCCGGAATTGGATGGCCGCTTTTTCACGGATTCTGCCCCTGTGCTGGATCGGGCGTGGGCGAAAAAGAGTGGTTTGGGCTGGATTGGAAAAAATACAAACCTCATTCACAAAAAACTGGGATCATTCGTATTTATTGGCGAACTGATCATTAATTTGGAATTGCCTGCCGGTGAACCAGTGAAAGACGCTTGTGGTGGTTGTAAGCGTTGTTTGGAGGCTTGTCCGACAGGTGCACTCAAGGCGCCGTATCAATTGGATGCGAATAAATGTACGTCCTACCTGACCATTGAACACAAAGGCGATATTCCGGAGGAATTCAGCGGCAAGTTAGAAAACTGGGTATTTGGCTGTGATATTTGCCAGGAAGTCTGTCCCTGGAATTGGAAAGCGCGCCCAACTCAAGAAGATGCTTTTCAGCCGAATCCTGATTTATTGTCCTTATCGTATGATAACTGGTTTCAACTGGATGAAGAAACCTATCGTGAGACATTTCGAAAATCTGCTGTAAAACGAGCTAAGTATGCTGGCTTAAAACGGAATCTGGAATTTTTGCAGAAAACAATAGATGATCGATCAGATAATGAATAGTAACCTCTATTAGCTCCCCTTTTGCAACGGGTTACGGATGCTAACCTGAAAGTATTTCAGGTTACCTGTCAATTTATAATTTGTAAGCCTTTTGGGGAGTTTTTGTTGTTTCTGAAAGGAAACTCAAACCTCAAAAATGAGTTTGTTTTAAAAAGGCTTTTATCGCTTGAGATCTAGTGTGTAGCCCCCTCCAAACCTGCTGCAGAACATATTTGTATTCTAAAAAAAGTGAACAACTTTGCGGCTTGTATTACTTAAAAATTGTCACAAATGGCAACACGTATTGAAAGCGACTTAATTGGGGAATTGCAAATTCCAGCTGATGCCTATTATGGGGTTCAAACACAACGTGCGATTGAAAATTTTAATATATCTACGGCGCGACTAAGTACCTATCGTCATTTTATCTGGGGACTAGGTGCCGTAAAATTGGCTGCTGCAAAAGCAAATCATGAAATGGGTTTATTATCCGACGAAATGATGCAGGTGATTGTGCAGGCGAGTCAGGAAGTAATGGATGGGAAATTTGATGATCAGTTTCCCATTGATATGATTCAGGGCGGAGCGGGTACATCCACTAATATGAATGCCAATGAGGTGATTGCCAACCGTGCGTTGGAGATCCTGGGTCATGAAAAGGGACAGTATGAACATTGTTCACCAAATGATCACATCAACTTATCTCAGTCAACCAATGATGCGTATCCCACAGCTATTAAATTAGCATTGATGCGCATGAATTATATTTTAAAAGATCATGTTAAGTTGTTGGTGGAATCATTTCGTAAGAAAGGGGATGAATTCCAGGATGTCATCAAAATGGGACGTACTCAACTTCAGGATGCAGTACCAATGACTTTGGGACAAGAATTTTCTGCTTTTGCCAGTAACCTGGCTGAAGAAATAGATCGGCTGACGCAAAATGCCAATTTGTTCAATGAAGTGAACATGGGTGCGACGGCTATTGGAACAGGAATTAATTCGGTAGCAGGGTATTCAGAGGCATGCATAAAGTATTTATGTGATGTAACAGGTTATCCGATTGTACTGGCTACTGATTTGGTGGAAGCAACACCTGATACGGGTTCTTATGTCATTTATTCATCGGCCCTGAAACGTATGGCAGTTAAGATTTCAAAAATCTGTAATGACCTGCGATTATTATCTTCAGGTCCGCGTGCCGGATTAAATGAAATCAACTTGCCGCCAATGCAACCTGGTTCTTCCATTATGCCCGGAAAGGTAAATCCAGTTATTCCGGAAGTGATGAATCAAATCAGTTATAAGGTGATTGGTAATGATTTAACGGTGACTTTCGCTGCTGAAGCAGGACAGTTACAGTTAAACGTAATGGAACCGGTATTGGCATATAGCATTATGGAGTCTATTTTGTTCCTGATGCGCGGTATGGATACACTGCGTCTGAAGTGTGTGAATGGGATCACTGCCAACCGTGAGGAGTGCGAAAATATGGTATTAAAGAGTATTGGTATTGTGACGGCATTAAATCCACACATTGGGTACAAGAATAGTACGCGTATTGCCAAAGAAGCTCTAAAGACCGGAAAAGGGGTATATGAAATTGTTTTGGAAGAAGGGATTTTATCCAAAGAGCAACTGGATGAAATTTTGAAGCCTGAAAATATGATTGGGCCAGCTAAGAGAAACTAATATTGTCAAAATAAGATTGATTAATTGTAAACCGGATCTTCACCATGGAGATCCGGTTTTTTAATAGCATATTTTCGTGGTGAATTCTGGCAAATTTAATTCACAATTCAGTAGCCCTGTCATTGCTTCTTTATTTACATTACAAGGTTTGAATGCATTTTATCACGGTTAATATTCTAAAATGCTTTAAGGTCTCATGAATTTATTCATCAGGTTTGTGTGTTTTTTTGTGAATTGTTTGCAGCTTTTTTCTTAACTTCAGTTTCCCAATAAGAGCAAGGGAAATTTTTAAATGATAGTAATTAATAAAAAGCAGAAAGAAATAATTTTCACCAAACACTATTAACCAACCACTAAATGAGTGCATTCCGAACTGAGATAGGAATAGCTGAAGCTGCTAAACCTATTGGCTATGATTCAAAACTCTTGTTTATGGGAAGCTGTTTTGCCGAAAATATCGGTGCCTTTTTTAAAGCTTCTCGTTTCAATTGCCTGATCAATCCGTTCGGAGTGTTATACAATCCATTGTCTTTGGGTCAAGCCTTAGAATTGATGATGGATAATCGGGAGTTTACCAAAGCCGATCTGCATTTTCATAATGATATGTGGCACAGTTTTTATCACCACAGTCGTTTTAGTCATGTGGACGCTGACGAGTGTTTAACAGCGCTGAATGCAGGTTTGAGAAAGGGACGTGAATTTCTGGAACAGACGGATTATTTGTTTATCACATTGGGTACCGCCTGGGTTTATGAATTAATCGAAAATCGGCAGGTTGTTGCCAATTGTCATAAGTATCCAGCCCGTCATTTTAATCGCTTCCTGACTAATCCCGAAGAACTCATAGAGCACTATAAAGACCTTTTGGTCAAACTGCGGGTATTTAATCCTGGCCTGCAGGTTATTTTTACCATCAGCCCGGTTCGCCATTGGAAAGATGGCGCACATGGGAATCAGATTAGTAAAGCTGTACTGCTCCTGGCCACCGAAAAGATCTCAGAGCTTTTTGATGGTGTAGACTATTTTCCGGCTTATGAATTATTATTGGATGATTTACGCGATTACCGCTTTTATGATGTAGATATGTTACATCCGGGAAATTTGGCGATTGAGTATATCCGTGAGAAATTCATTACAGCCTGGATGAATGATGAGGCCCGCCGTTATTTGAAGGATTTTGATGTGATCATCAAAGCCAAAAATCATCGGCCCTTTAATCCTGCTTCTTTGGCCCATCAAAAATTTTTATTAAAGAACCTCGACAAAATTGAGCAACTGATAAAAAAATATCCGGCTGTGAATCTTAACGAAGATAAAGCGGATCTAAAAGCATTGCTCGTGTGAATCTAATATTAAAAAGCGTTTTAAACCATTAAATTAGAGTTAAAAGGCTTTTTTATATTAAAATTTTTTTTATCTTAGTTGTAACATTAAAAGTAGTTCCAGGTTATCCTGCCCGGACAGATGTTACCCCAAATCAGCAAGTATTTTAACCGGTTTACCCGAATAGGGTAATAACTTATTGTACCTAATTCTTTAGCTTATGAGCTTTGAGCACCTGGACAAAACACGTCTGATTAATTTAGAGTATTCACTATTTAAAGAAGTCTTAAGAACCAACCGTGCCGGTTCTTATTCAAGCAGTTCTATTGTGGGGTGTAATACCCGTAAGTACCATGGATTATTAGTGACACCGCTTAAAAAGTTTGAGCACCAACGGCATGTTCTTTTGTCGTCATTAGATGTGTCAGTTATTCAGCACGATAAGGTGTTTAATTTAGGCATTCATAAATTTGCCGGAAATCACTATGAACCCAAAGGCCATAAATACATCCGCGACTTTGATTTAGATCCCATACCTCAGCTGATCTATCGGGTAGGAGGTGTGGTGTTAAAGCAGGAAATTGTGCTGGTTGAAAAGGAGAGTCAGGTGCTTTTGCGATACACGCTGGAGGAAGCGCACTCATCCACTGTATTGCGGTTAAAGCCTTATATGGCATTTCGTAATGTGCATGCATTAACCTATCAAAACCTGGAGGCCAATATCAAATATGATAATCAGCCCAATGGCATTCGTATCAAACTGTATGATGATCTGCCCTATCTGTATATGCAGACCAATAAACAATCAGAATTTGTTGGTGTACCAGATTGGAGTTGTGGGATAGAATATATTAAGGACCAAAAGCGGGGCTATGATTTTGTGGAAGACTTATACATTCCCGGTTATTTTGAAGTACCCATTGAGAAAGGGGAAAGTATTGTCTTTGCCGCGGGTACCCTTCCTGCCAAGCCTAATGGATTAAAAGCCCGTTTTACGCGGGAGGCGAAGAAACGTATTCCACGAAATAGCCTGCAGAATAATCTGCTTAATGCGGCACAGCAGTTCATTATTCAGGATGGAAGTACTTTGTTACTCATGGCTGGCTATCATTGGTATGGTCCGCGCTTGCGGGATACACTAGTGGCTTTGCCCGGATTAACCGTATATCAGGACCAGAAGGAAGTATTTGTTAAGATCCTGAATTCTGCTGTCAAGCAAATTGAAAAAGAGTATCTCAAAGAAAAACAGGTAGAACTCGGATTTACACATTCCTTGGATGCACCGCTTTGGTTGTTTTGGACGCTTTCTAAATGTTCTGATTATTGTGGTTATAACAGTGTTTGGGAAGATTATGGCTCCGTTTTAAAAAAGATATTACATTTCTATCGGGATAATCATTCGGATCAGATGTGTTTGACTCCTGAAGGTTTGATTGATGCCCGGCAAATAGATGTGCCACTAACCTGGATGAATGCCATGGTGGAAGACGTGCCTGTCACACCTCGGTATGGAATGCCGGTAGAAGTAAACGCGCTTTGGTATAATGCCATTTGCTATGCTGTATACCTGGCTCGGGAAGCTAAGGATGATCTGTTTGTCAAAGAGTGGTTGCCCATGATTGATAAAATTGGGAGCGCATTCGTTGAAAAATTCTGGATGGAGGAGGAAAGATATCTGGCGGATGTCGTGGATAATGATCAGCCAGATATGGCCATCCGACCGAATCAAATTATTACCGTTGCATTGGATTTTTCACCTCTTGCCATTGAACAAAAAAATGCAATCGTTGAGGTGGTGAAAAAAGAGTTGCTCACGCCACTTGGACTGCGTAGTCTCTCCCCGCAGGATGTGAAGTATCGGGGTGTTGTGGAGGGTTCCATTGCACAGCAAGGTTTGGCATTGCACCAAGGTACAGCCTACCCGTGGCTCATGGCGTTTTTTGCCGATGCCTATTTAAAGCTGCATAAACAAAGTGGCGTAAATTACATTAAACGCCTTTTGGAAGGTTTTGAAACCGAGATGAGTGAAAATTGCTTGGGATCTATCTCCGAGTGTTATAATGGAAATCCACCTCACTCTGGTAAAGGAGCTGTCTCAATGGCCTGGAATGTGGCCGGTGTTTTGCGAGTTATTAAACTAATTGAATCATACGAATAAGACTTATAGTTTATGAGGGTACTCATGTTTGGCTGGGAATTCCCACCCCACATTTCCGGAGGATTAGGAACTGCTTGTTATGGGTTAACAAGAGGTTTGTCCCATATTAAAGATTTAGATGTCACTTTCGTGGTACCAAAGGCATTTGGGGACGAAGACCAATCGGCTATGAAATTAGTAGGAGCCAATAATATTTCCATTCGACAACGAAAACTAGATGTACAGTATTTTACTAAGAAACTCGATTATATTGAAGTAGAATCCAAATTAGTACCTTATGTAGATCCCGAAGATTTTTGGACACTCAATGAATTAGAAGTGGCTGGATCGCGTAAGATCATTCAAACCAATGAAGAGGGGCACATTGAGTTTACAGGTAAATACGGGACGGATTTAATGCAGGAAATCGCTAATTATGCGGTCGTAGCTAACGTAATTGCTCAGGATACGGACTTTGATCTCATTCATGCTCATGATTGGTTGTGTTATCCTGCTGGTATCGCTGCTAAAGAAGCCACAGGTAAACCCTTAGTCGTGCATGTTCATGCGACTGATTTTGATCGTAGCGGAGGAAATGTTAATCCGGCTGTTTTTGATATTGAAAAACGAGGAATGAATGCAGCTGATAAGATTATTGCTGTTAGTAATCTCACACGTCGCACGGTTATTGAAAAATATGGTATGCCTCCCGAAAAAGTGGTGACGGTATACAATGCGGTGGAGCCAACCAACGAAATAAATGGACAAGTTATCCGTAAGAATGTGGATGAGAAAATTGTTACTTTTCTCGGACGTATCACCATGCAAAAAGGACCCGAATATTTCATTGAGGTGGCTAACCAGGTGCTGCAAAAAATGGATAATGTCCGTTTTGTCATGGCCGGTAGTGGTGATATGATGGAAAAAATGATTCGTCGGGCTGCAAGTTTGAAGATCATGGATAAATTTCACTTCACGGGTTTTTTGAAAGGGGATGATGTGTTTACCATGTTGCGCATGAGTGATTTGTATGTGATGCCTTCAGTTTCCGAACCATTTGGTATTTCTCCTCTTGAGGCCATGCAAAGTTCAGTACCTGTTTTAATTTCACACCAATCAGGTGTGGCCGAAATATTAACCTATGCCATTAAAACCAACTTCTGGGACATTGATGCCATGTCGGATGCCATTTATGGTGTGTTAAGCTATCCAGGCTTATCCAAAATGTTTATTAAACATGGGAAAACCGAAGTGGATTCACTCAAATGGGAGAATTCCGCCCGCCATGCCAAAGAAGTCTATAATAGTATGATAAACTGATTGAAAACTTTTAACTATGAAGAATATTTGCTTCTACTTCCAGGTTCATCAACCCTTCCGCTTCAGAAAATACCGTTTTTTCGATATTGGTGATGATCATTATTATTACGATGACTATACAAATGAATTGGTCCTTCATAAAGTGATGACGAAATGTTATCTGCCCACCAATAAATTATTGCTAGAACTTATTAATAAATATAAAGGGGAATTCAAAGTTGCTTTTTCTATTTCAGGGATTGCTTTGGATCAGTTTCAGTTATATGCCCCTGAAGTGATCGATAGTTTTCGTGAGTTAGTTGCTACCGGACATGTTGAGCTGCTTAGTGAAACTTATTCGCACTCATTGGCTGCTCTTAAAGATAGGCAGGAGTTTGAAAGACAGGTGAATCAACACCGAGAAGCGCTAAAGGATTTGTTTGACTATACACCAACTGTTTTTCGAAATACGGAATTGATTTACTCTGATCAGATGGGAGAAATGGTGGCTGACATGGGATTTAAAGCGATGTTAACCGAAGGGGCCAAGCATGTATTGGGGTGGAAAAGTCCGAATTTTATGTATTGTAATGCCATTAACCCACGGCTGAAAGTATTGCTTAAAAACTATGTGTTGAGTGACGATATAGCTTTCCGGTTTGGGAATAAGGAGTGGAATGAATGGCCATTATCTACCAAGAAATATGTAAGTTGGATTAAAGAATTAGATGCCAAAGAGGAGGTCGTTAATCTTTTCCTGGATTATGAAACATTTGGTGAGCATCAGTGGAAAGAAACAGGTATTTTTGAGTTTCTGGAGGACCTGCCGAAACAAGTATTGGCAGATAGTAAATTACGATTTGCCACACCTTCAGAATTGGCTGATAAATTGCAACCCATATCGGCTATCCAGGTACCAACCCCCATTAGTTGGGCAGATGAAGAAAGAGATATCACAGCTTGGCTGGGCAATGAAATGCAACATGAGGCATTTGATAAGCTTTATTCGTTACTGCCTAAAATTAATCAGTGCTCAGATGAGCGTTTATTAAAGGATTGGCGATATCTGCAAGCCAGTGATCACTTTTATTACATGTGTACAAAGTTCTTTTCGGATGGTGAAGTTCACGCATATTTCAATCCGTATGACACACCTTATGAGGCGTTTATAAATTACATGAATATTTTGAGTGATTTTGCCTTGCGTTTAAATTCAGCTGTTCCGGAAACTTCTTCTGATCAGGAACTGGCCAATTTGTCCCGCATTGTTGAAGAGAAAGAAGAGCGCATCCGCTTGTTGGAAGAGAAATTAAAAGCGAAAAATAAAACAACAAAGAAAGGTGGTGGGTCAAAAACCAGAAAATCGCAAAGTAAAGTTTCTGTATAATTCGTTTCGTATTTTCGAAAGAAGAATCATTAATCAAATAAATAAATAACCATGATCAAAAAGCAATTCTTAAAAAGTCGTCCCGAATGTAAAGTGACGTTTAAAGTGAAAGAAATACCAGGAATTGAATCAGTAGAAACTGTGAAGGTTGTTGGTGATTTTAACAATTGGAACATTGAATGTGAACCAATGGATCAATTGAAAAATGGAAGTTATACCCAAGTTTTAAAACTTGAAACTGGGCGAAGAGTGCAGTTTCGCTATTTGGTGAACAACGACATTTGGTTAACAGATGAAGAGGCCGACGAGTTTGCTGATACTGGTGTTGGTAACAATGAAATGAATAGTGTATTGGTGTTGTAATCACTTATAGAAGTATTGTTGAGAGTGGTTATTGGTTTGAAACGAAAAAATTGGTGGAATGATTAATAGTTATTTGATGCCCGACTATGTGTTTGAAGCAAGTTGGGAGGTTTGTAATAAAATGGGTGGGATTCACACGGTGTTGGCCACCAAAGCTCAAACATTGGTGCAGCAGTTTCAGGATAATTTGATTTTTATCGGTCCGGATGTTTGGCGTGGCTCTACGAGTAATCCTGAGTTTATACAAGATGATTCTCTTTTTCAGGAATGGAAGGAGGAGATAGAGCAGGAAGGTATAAATATTCGAATTGGAAGGTGGAATATTGTGGGTAAACCCATTGTTGTATTAGTCGATTTCTCCGTTTTTGTGCAAACAAAAAATGAGATCCTGGCAAAGTATTGGGACTGGTTTAAGGTAGATAGTTTAAGTGGTCAGTGGGATTACATAGAGTCTGTTTTATTTGGATATGCGTCCGGCAAGGTGATTGAGAGCTTTTATCGGTTTCATTTAACCATGAATGATAAAGTAGTGGCTCATTACAATGAGTGGATGACTGGCTCAGGTGCTTTATATTTAAATAAGGTGTTACCTCAAGTAGGTACGATCTTCACTACCCATGCAACCGTAGTCGGTCGTTCGTTAGCTGGTAATGGATATACCTTTTACGATCACTTGAGTAATTTCGACGGAGATGCTAAGGCTCAGGAATTATTTGTTGTGTCCAAACATTCCATGGAGAAAAAGACGGCTCTTAACGTGGATTGTTTTACAACGGTATCTGATATCACGGCTCGTGAATGTTATCAGTTTCACGGTCGTGAAATAGATGTGGTCACCCCCAATGGATTTGAGGAAGATTTTGTTCCTCAGTGTGAGGAGTATAAAAAGAAACGTCAGGCTGCCCGCGATAAATTGAAACAGGTATCTCAGGCTTTATTAGGTTATGAACTTAGTGATGACGCATTATTCATTGCCAATAGTGGTCGGTACGAATATAAAAATAAAGGCATTGATGTGTTTATGGATGCCTTGAAGGAATTGAATGAATCAGGTCACTTAAAGCGCGAAGTGGTTGCCTTTGTGTTAATACCGGCCAATACGTACGGACCTCGAAAAGATTTAATCTCCAAACTGAATAATCCATCTGATACAACGCTTTTGGATAATCCGTTTCTGACCCATGGACTCAATGATTTGGGATACGATCCGATTATTAATAAACTTCAGGATATTCATTTGAGCAACGATGCCGATGATAAAGTGAAGTTAATCTTTGTGCCTTCTTATTTGCATGGTGATGACGGCATCCTGAACCTTCATTATTATGATGTCCTTATAGGGATGGATTTAACGGTTTTTCCATCATATTACGAACCTTGGGGGTATACACCAGTTGAGAGTTTAGCTTTCAACATTCCTACGATCACCACCGATTTGGCAGGTTTTGGATTATGGGCCCGTCAATTCTCCAAGGGTATCACGGACGGTGTTGAAGTGCTTCATCGGGATGATGAGAATCATAAAAATGTATCCTTTGCCATATCAGGCGTCATCGCTCAATATGCAGGTTTATCTGCTGATGAGGTGAAAATTGTGAGTGCCAAGTCACGTCAGATTGCACAATCAGTGCAATGGGAGACCCTTATTAAGAATTATTATAAAGCATATGATCTGGCTTTAAAAGCTGTCAATGGCCGACGTGATAGCTTTAGTCCGGTCAAAAAGGAGGCACGCGTTCGCGTTAAGCCACAGGCTTCAGTGCTACCTGTTTGGAAGAAAATTGTTGTTAAATCGCAATTGCCCAAGCGCCTGGAGGTTCTGCATGAATTGTCACGTAACCTTTGGTGGTCATGGAATTACCAGGCCATGGAATTGTTTGAGTTTATCGATCCGATATTATGGAAAGAGGTTAAACGAAACCCAATCTTGTTATTAGATCAGGTTTCTTATGAACGATTATCGGAGCTTTCCACTGATGAAGATTTTGTTAGTAAGATAGATCAGGTTTATTCGATGTTTCATAGCTACATGGAACGTCCATTTGCAGAGGGGCCTGCGATTGCTTATTTCAGTATGGAATATGGAATTAGTGATGTATTAAAGATTTATTCGGGAGGTTTGGGTGTATTGGCTGGTGATTATCTTAAAGAAGCCAGTGACTGTGCTGTAAACATGGTAGCCGTCGGATTGCTTTATCGACATGGTTATTTTCGACAATCTCTTTCCTTAAATGGCGAACAGCTTGCCAATTATGATGCGCAGGAGTTTTCAAGCCTTCCTTTGGAAGAAGTCAGACAAGAAGATGGAACACCTTGTCAGGTCACAATCAACATGCCCGGACGAACTGTTTATGCAAAAGTGTGGCGCGCTATGGTTGGACGCATTCCACTGTATTTATTGGATACCGATATGCAGCAGAATTTTCCGGCTGATCGTCATATCACTCATAGTTTATATGGAGGAGATTGGGAGAACCGCTTGAAACAAGAGATACTTTTGGGAATGGGGGGTATTCGCATGTTGGGAGCTATGAATATTGAGAGTGATTTATTTCACTGTAATGAGGGGCATGCCGCACTTATTAATATTCAACGATTGATCAATCTTATCGAGCAAAAGTTTACCTATCATGAAGCCATGGAAATCGTGCGGTCTACATCTCTGTTTACTACACATACACCGGTACCGGCAGGTCATGATAAGTTCGATGAAGATATGTTCAGGGTATACTTACGTCATATACCTGAAAAATTAACTATCTCATGGGATGAGTTTATGAACCTGGGACGTGAAAATCCGGGCGATGTACATGAAAAATTTAACATGAGTAACCTGGCTGCTAAAACATCGCAGGAAATGAATGGGGTGAGTTGGTTGCACGGTGAGGTTTCCAAGGGTATGTTTAAAAACCTCTGGAAAGGGTTTTTTGCCGAGGAATTACACATCGGGTATGTCACCAATGGCGTTCATTATAGCACTTGGACGGGCAAAGAAATGCGTAAGTTTTACGAAACACAGTTTGATGATGACTTCATGACCGATTTAGCGAATAAGCGCTATTGGGAACACATACAGAGTATTTCTGATGATAAGATTTGGAATATCCGCAATCAGCTTCGGAAAAAACTGATGGTGTTTATAAAAGATCGGATAAAGAAAAATATGGCCACGCTTCATGAGGATCCTTCCCTGGTGTTTGAAGTGATGGAAAAGATGAACGATAAAACCTTGACAATTGGTTTTGCAAGGCGTTTCGCGACTTATAAGCGGGCTCATCTATTGTTTACGGATACTGATCGATTGGATAAAATTGTTAACAATCCAGATCGTCCGGTGCAATTTATTTTTGCAGGGAAAGCACACCCGGCCGATGGCGGTGGGCAATCTTTGATAAAACACATCGTTGAAATATCGCGAAGACCTGAGTTTGTAGGGAAGATTATCTTCCTGGAAAATTATGACATGGAGCTGGCCAAGCGTCTTGTCAGTGGAGTTGACGTATGGATGAATACACCCACGCGTCCATTGGAAGCATCTGGTACCTCCGGTCAAAAGGCTGAAATGAATGGGGTGTTGAACTTAAGTGTGTTAGACGGTTGGTGGTTTGAAGGCTATCGGGAAAATGCCGGGTGGTCGTTAACCGAAAAGCGGACTTATGAAAATCAAAGTTTCCAGGATGAATTGGATGCTGCTGTTTTGTACAGTATTCTTGAAAATGAGTTGATCCCTTTGTATTACGATCAGGATGAGCAGGGTGTTCCACGTGGCTGGATGGAATATGTGAAGAATTCCATTGCTTTGATTGCTCCTGAGTTTACAACGAAACGGATGTTGGATGATTATAAAGATAAATTTTATCATCCTCAGTATAAGCGATCAATGAAGTTAAAAGCAGATGATTATTATCTGGCACGAGAATTGGCGGCATGGAAACGAAAAGTCCTGGCTGCCTGGGATGAGGTAGAGGTTATTGACATGGATATGCCTGATATTGGAAAGCAGGAGTTAGGTATTGGGGATAAATATAGCATTAAAGTAGCGGTTGATCTGAAGCGTTTAACGGGTGTTGATGTGGGTATGGAAATGGTTATTGCAGAAGGTAGTGAAGAAGGTGAGTTTACAATGGTTCATACCGAACCTTTTGTCGTAGAAAAGAAGGAAGGGACGAAATTATTTTTCATTTTAAATCACACATTGAATCTACCGGGTATTTTTAAGTTTGGTGTCAGGATGTACCCGTATCACAATGAACTAGCACATAAACAGGATTTTGGTGTGATGCGTTGGTTATAGGTAATTCCCTAAGAAATAGATTGAGGTAAGGTCAGTGTTCACTAATGCTGGCCTTTCCTTTTGGTACAAAGTAGGGGCATTTGTTAGGAATTAAAGATAGAGGGGTATTATTTAAAATAATTCATCTATTTTATTGTAGTACAATATTTTTTTATAATTTTAAATTTCTACAAGCTTTACTAAAAGGTATTTATTGTCGGGAAAACTAATAATGATCCTTTTGGGAATTATAATTTAAAAATCAAACCGAGTGGATATATCCGGTATGTATTGGCATACATGGATGGTATTCATATGCTTAATCCCTATGAAATTTAAAGAAATTAATCAAAGTTCTTTTTTAAAAAGACATTGTAATCGATTGGTATATTTTAGAATACCGTTTCTTATTATCCTTTTGAATAGTGTTGGCGGAATTATTTTTGCTCAGAAATGTGAGTTGACGGGTAAACTGATACATGATACTTCTGGGGAACCCATGGCCTATGCCAGTGCCATCTTAACTTCTCCTAAGGATACTACTTTACTGTTAGGTGCAGTTGCCGATGATAGCGGTCAGTTTGTTATTAAACATGCCAAGCAAGGTAATTATCAGTTGAAGCTTAGTTTTGTGGGCTACCAATCTGTTGTCGTGGAGGATATTCTCCTGCAACGAGGTGTTCGGGATTTGGGAGAGATCCGCATGCAAATGCTGGCGGAAAACCTGGGCGATATAACCGTACGATCCACCAAGTCGGCGATTAATTATAAGGTTGATCGTAAAGTAATCGATGCAGGAAGTTTTCCCGGGGCTAATGTGGGGATGGACTTGTTGGAGAACATTCCCTCCTTACAAGTAGATTTTGAAGGGAAATTGACTTACCGCGGTGATGGGACCTTTAAGGTGTTTATTAATGGTAATCCCACTTTCCAGGGGGAGGAGAAGCTAAGGCAGATACCGGCTGATCGTATTGATCAGATTGAAGTAATTACCAATCCATCAGCTAAATATGATGCGGAGGGTACGGCCGGTATTATCCATGTGATCCTTAAAAAGAATCGTTTGGAGGGGTTTAACATCAGTACAGGTGCCATGGTAAATACACGAGAAGGGTATGAATGGAACCTGTCAGTTGATAAGAAAGGTG
>Ga0193953_1000637_pt1 | contig 17959 bp, 18 predicted proteins | sample BB_4_MG_FD_140325 | JGI IMG/M metagenome (GOLD analysis project Ga0193953, IMG submission 140325) | Microbial mat bacterial communities from the Broadkill River, Lewes, Delaware, United States - BB_4_MG | ecosystem: Environmental > Aquatic > Freshwater > River > Microbial mats | place: USA... | reverse complement strand
GTATGTGCTTTTGATAATAAAAAACGTTTGTTTTTACGCGTTGGTTTACATTTTGATAAACTTAATCCTTTGATTATGACATTGGGAAGTTAAATGAAACCAAAAAACGTTTTGGATCATCCGGACAAACCCATAAAATCCAAAAGTCACCTCCCCAAAAAGGGCTTTGAAAACACTACATTCAACAATCTGAATTACAGGGCCATTGAAGGAAATATTTAGTTCAACATCTGCCCCAATGTCAAGCGTGTGCAAGCAACGCTTGATTGAGGGCTAATTGTTAGCGGTTCTGTTTTTTTACATTGTTATCATTTCGTCAGTTAATATTTGGTCAAAATAACAAGCTAAATTCGAAGAGATTTTATTAAAGATGTCAGGAATAAAGCTGGTTATATTCTCTATCGTTAATTCAGTGTCAAGAGGAAAAAAATGATATTGGTTCAGGTAATTTTTAACGTCTGTTTTTTCTGTGTCACTGAGTTTGTCAAATGGGTTAGTCATTGAGTAGTTATGGAAGTCGGATAAATGGATAAATCCACAACCAAACTTATAAACATATTGAATGTATCCCATCAATTCATTTGCTTTTTCCACCATATCTCTATCTGTAACTTGTTTCCACTTGTTATTGTGTGTTAAAACAGTCCATTTTTCTCCTGATAAAGTTTGTTGTATTAGCCTTTCTCTTTCGTCTATATCTGCAATTCTACCTAAATACATTACTCGAATAAAAGAATCTAATTCTGTTCTAAGAGTTTCCATACATTTTCCGATGCGTCCTTTTTCAAAGTCGTCTTTTAATGATTCGGAATTCTCATTACTTCTATTTTGAATTAGTCCTATAAATTGTTGTTTTATATCTGTCATTTTTGTTGTCGTTTTAAACTGACCGCTAACGTAAAAGTGTTCTATTCCTTTGTTTGACCAAGATACTAAATATTGATTAACAATAAAGATTCAGTATTAAATAAAAAGAGCGGTCAATTTTGACTATATGCAGGTGAATATACTTTTTCTATATATGGCGCATATACACCGTTTATTCTAGAAGTATTCACCTGATCACCCAAACCTAATCAGCATTGCTATTAGCCAGCACTTTGTTTAAAAATTGTGCCCTAATTTAGCCATTACTAAACAAAAAAAATATCCATTTTCGGCAAAAGTGATTGATTCCGATTTTTAATACGATGTAGGGAATTACACACTCCGGTCGGGAGGTGAGTACTTCCGGTTGTCCAGGTGGCCTCTCCGGTCGCCGGGGAAAGTCTTCCGGTCGGCAAAAATAAGGGTCAATAAGCGACCGGAGCCTTTACACCGATTACCAAATCACAATGAACGATAAAATTAAGCTCATTGACTGTATATCGGCATTTACTCTAAACATCGGGATAACAAGCAAAATGCTTTATCAATCATTTTATCATACTTTTGGTATTATTATAAAATTAGCAAGTCTTATTCTAATTTTTATAAAACCAAAAAGGAATTTCTCTAATGCTTATAAGCGAGTCAGTATTTATATGTTTGTATCTCGAAAAAGTCAAAACATGTTTCCCTTCAGTCAGGAAATTTGTACTAATATAGGTTTCAAAATTTATACTGCGCTTCATTTCGTCACCTTTTATATTGATTACAAAATCGGTTTTACAAGCTATCGAATCTATCTTTATCAAACACATCCTTCCGAATGTATTAAGGTATTCCTGCTGCAAACTATCGGTATTTACTTTATTCGATCCATTATTTTCCATTTCTCCAATTACAATAAAAGATTTATAGCGTGCTTTACTCTTAAAGGGAATTAAATCCTTATTAAACTTGATAATTCTATTCTCAATAGCATTCGATATTGGTATACTAACCTTAATGTACGGATCGCGAATGACCTTAGACTGTATGGTTAGTACATTAATATTAAAATCTTTCTTCACCAAATCTTCATAATGTCCGCTTTTAGCCAAAATGCTGCTCGATCTGCTCGAAAAAAAACTAACGAATGCCGATTGTTCTTTATAGATAGAGCTTATGAACAAAATAGACACATAAAAAGGCAACAATAACAAACTAACTTTTCGTCCGAATTTATTATCCAAAAGATTATAAAACAAAGGCCTGTATAAAAACGATAAAGTTAAATAACTGAACACCCAATAAAACGGAAAATACAGCTTCGATACCCATTTATTTTTTTTCAGAAGACCTTGCGTTACATAGTCGAAAAATGTTAAACCTGCACCTATTAGAAGCAATATGGTCATGATAGCCCCCACTATGGTAAAGCCCTTGACATTGGAAAGCATACCAAAGAACAAATTTATCTGCACAAGAATATAAAATGCAGCCACATAAAAAATGAGTAAAAACGATATGGCAAAAATAATACTGCAAAGCTTCTCAAGTTTTTCTATGTACGTATCGAAGGACCCAATTTTTTTATTCAGGTAGTTTGTAAAACGTGCACTATATTTTAAGGAATCAATATCAACCTCGCCAGATACAGAGCGTAGCCCCAAAGCACCGATCCAAATGCCACGTAAAACCAAATGAATAATTAAGTTAACAATTAAAATATCAATGGCTAAGGATGCTGTTTGGTATAAATCTTTTAGTATAGCGCCTTCATAAAGTGCATTTTGAAAAGCATCCTCAACTGGCCCACTTGCATGGAATAATCCGAAAATGGTAAAACCCGAAACCAAGAGTTCCAACTGCCAGGAGTCTTCTTGTAATCTATCTAATAGTTTTTTTAGTGGATTGTTGCTGTTATTTACTTTCATATCTACTAGTAGGTTTGGGTATGGTATTTTTAATACTTGCTAACACTGACTAAGTTCATGTGAATATGCTTCGAGTATATGAGTTGAACATACACCACCAAAATCAGGGCCTATGTTTAACTGGCTATCCAAACAATTATCCATAATTACTTACCCCCTATTTGCTATTAGCCGGTGCTTAGTACCGAAATTGCAGCCTAAATTAATCATTACTAAACAAAAAAGATATCCAATTTCGAAAAAAATCCGAACAATAATCTGGGGGATTATTGAGTTAAACGGTATCGCAGAGATCCCTGGAAGAAAAACATTCAGATTATTACACCAACTCATCAAATAAGGCATATTAAGACTTGATCATCTTTAATTCCTGTTATACCTTTAGATCATTCTTTCATTGGGATGAAAGAGGGGGATAGTATTTTGACAGCTTAAAATAAACGAAAATGGTCATTCTTAACAGCAAAGAGAAAATTAATGATTTCTTAGATCAGGAGAGTTTTGAATTAATCATGAAAATGATGGAAAATGACGCAACTGAGTTTCTAAAATCAAGCCTTGAAAACAGGGTATCCAATTGGGTGGGAAGGATGGCCTTGTTTTCCGGTTCAGATCATGATTATTCCCAAATAGTCCATGGATTCTTATTGCATTATGCGTGTCGCAACACTGAGGAGGGCTTTGAAATGGGCATCATCGAGATTAAAATTCCCCAAACAGCCATGGAGAGTGCTTCCATGCAAGCCGATTTGCAGGCCGAAAGGAACAAACAGCAACACATGCACACGAGTAATTAGTACTTTCCAGGAAAAGCTATTTTCACTTTCCTTTCTTGTTGTTCATTAACTCTACTTTAAAGACGCCGAGAGTTGTTTAAGCAAAGATTGCTAACTATGATCCCAACGGATTTCTCCAAATTATAATTGTCAACAACTTGATATCCTAAGGGATTAACACCTACATGGAGCACTCCAATTACCATTGTTGCTCAAAACACATTGACCATTTATGTTTTTGCAGATAAAAAAAGTAACTGCTTCATCACCCAGGGTAACACCTCAGCAACAAACTAAGCTTATTTCAGTAGATTACTGATAGTGCATCGGACGGATGTCTCCAACAACTCACCCGGAAAACAATTAATCGACTTAATTGTCCTTTTCTATTTAAAAGAATCGTTTTATCATTGCAAAAAATAGAACTGTGAAAATAATATCGTGGAATGTTAATGGCATCCGGGCCATTGCTAAAAAAGACTTTTTTACTGATTTCGAGAAGATGGATGCCGACATTCTTTGTCTGCAGGAAACCAAAGCACAGGATGATCAGGTGAATGAGACATTGGCCGATGTGAATGGTTATCATGTATATGCCCATTCAGCCATCAAAAAAGGGTATTCAGGCACGGCCATTCTTTCAAAAACCCCGGCCATTGAGGTGAGCAAAGGAATTGGTATAGCCGAACACGACACCGAAGGACGTGTACTGTGTTTGGAATATGAGGCGTTTTACATCGTGAATGTCTATGTTCCCAACTCGGGCAGTGACTTGAAGCGCCTGGATTATCGTCAGACCTGGGATGCTGCTTTTTTGATCTACTTGAAAGAGTTGGAAAAGAGCAAACCGGTGATTGTGTGTGGTGATTTCAATGTGGCACATAAAGCCATTGACCTGGCACGCCCCAAACCCAATTATAACAAATCGGCCGGTTTTATGCAGGAAGAAATTGATGGTATGGATAACTTTACCGAAGCCGGTTTAGTGGATACCTTCCGTCACTTTTATCCTGAAGTAACGGATAAATACTCCTGGTGGAGTTACCGGGCCGGTGCGCGTGGCAAGAATGTGGGCTGGAGAATTGATTACTTTTTGGTGAGTGAGCATTTTATACCACAGGTGAAAAGCGCAACTATTTTAAATGAGGTAATGGGATCGGATCATTGTCCGGTGGCAATTGAGTTAAAATAATACCAATTACAAAAAAACACAAGTGTTGATTTTAAACTAAATAACCACCTCCCCACTCGTTCCTCGCGGTACTCCTCCTTGAAAAAAGGAGGAGGAACTTTATGCAGTCACGTTTTTCCCCTCCTAATTTTCTTAGGTGGGGTGGCGCAGGTGGGGTGGTCACTTAAAAACTTTATTTCAACAGCTTCTTCTCTTTGCCTTCGGTGAGACGGTAAAAATGACCATCTTCAATTAATAGTGCCTGGTTAGGTACCTCTTCATTCCACAGGGGAATGTTCACATCCATGATTTTGCCATTGAAGTAAGCAGAAAGCTCATCGTTTTCAGTGTGTCCTACCAGGATGGTGTTCACATCCAGTTGGGCCATGACCTGATCCAGCTCTTCTTCCGTGATTTTCGGATATTTTGAGCGCTTCATGAAGTAACCCCGGTACCAGAAGGGACCAAATGAGGTGGTGATTAAATCCAGTTCCGCTTTATTTTGTGGATTAAGCCCTGCCATGAAAAACTGATTGACATAAGTGTTCACGGCATCAATGGTTTTAAAACGGGCCATTAATTGAGGAGATACACCGCCGTGCACAATTAAAAGATCATTAATTTTAATCATGGCCGGCCGGTTGCGCAGCCACTCACCCATTACTGAATTGGGATGAAACAGACCCGTATGATTCAAACCGGTATTTTCACTCAAAGCCTCGTATTTATCCGCGATGTAGCGTAAATCATTGTTCAAAATCATCATCTCGTGATTTCCCAACACCATGTGTACATCTCCCCCGGCTTTTTGGGCTTGTTTCTCCAGCTTATAAATTAGCCACAGGGCTTCGGTTACCTTATCGCCGCGATCAGCAAAATCACCTGCAAACACCAAGTGTCCGCCACCAAAATTCCAGTTCAATTGCTCATCAATGATGTTATTATCCTGCAGGTTGCATACCAGTCTGTCATATTGGCCATGGATATCTCCCAATACAAACAACGGCTGATCGGTGGTTACATGCCATTTGGGAGCTTCAAACTTTGCCAGGGCGTAAGTCATGGAGTCTTTTGCCCAGCCTTTGAATGCATGGGTTGCCTTGGGGAGCTTTTTACCGCTTAAATAGGTGGCCCCTTTTAACGAATCATGCAGCATATAGTAGGCATAATAACCATCTGCAGTATAGTCAACATAAGGGCCATCCTGCATATTTGGCAATTCCGAATGATAGCTCACTGCCCCATGACGAAGTAAGGTTTTAATGATTTGTTGATGACCTGCGATAATCGCATAGTTTAACGGGGTATACCCATTAACATCCTTCACACTTAAATCGGCATCCACTTTTAGTAATTGCTCCACCACAGGAAATAAAGCATTTTTTGCAGCCAGGTGCATGGGCGATACACCAGCTGAATCAGCTTGATTAACATCTACACCACTTTTAATAATGGTGAGGGCCTGATCCGTGTCTCTGCCCTTTATGGCAGTGACCAAATCAGATGGTTGAAAAGCGGGCTGACAGGCAAAAACAGTCACCAGTAGCACAGTCACCGCCCCAAATTTGAAAAGATTTTTCATTGATTTTAATTTAAAAATTGGTTTGTTATTATATAAGGCAGTCAAATCTACAAAATATGTTTTGCATCAAACCAACTCCAACCATCATCTTTCAAACTAAATCAACGGCTCTCTTTCAACAATCCTTTTTGCCCTTTTGAATAGGTGGACACTTCACCGATCCATAGGAACAAAACACACAACAATCTCCCTGTTTTGGCTTTAGCAGGGTATGGCACTGTTCACATTCATAAACGACCTGACAGGCATTTTCGGCCATGGTTTCTTCCTTTTCATGTCCACACAAGGGACAGGTAATGTGCGACTGATAAATAATGGCACGATAACCGAAAGAATTATCTATTTTCATGACAAAACAATAATGGGTATACACTAAAGTATTGTTAATATACTATGAAAAGGAGGCCTTGTCAAAGTAGCAGAGTGGATGATTTAAGGAAAACTATAAAAAATAACCAGGATCCATTTAAAACCCAATATTTCAATGATGATGTTCGTGATGATGATGCGCCCCCTGGATGTCGAGAAGCGCACTACCTGATGCTTTCAGGAGACCAATGGACCATTTGACAATCACCAATGAACTGATGATGGCAGCAACGGTATCGATAAACGGAATGTCCCAAATCATGGCAACGACCAATCCTAAAATGGCCGACAAGCTGGTCAATGCATCCGCAATCACGTGCAAATAGGCGGCACGGATATTATGATCGGAATCTTCATGGTCATGATGCAACAGGAACGCGCTGGCGACATTCACAACTAATCCAATGATGGCTACCAGGATGGCTTCTTTGTAAATGATAATAGCAGGATTATAGAGCCTTTCAATGGCTTCCACCATGATGACAATGGCAAAAATGAGCAGCATCAAACCGCTGCTATAACCGGAAAGCGACAGAATTTTCTCTTTACTCCCGGTAAACTTTTTACTTTTTGACACACGCCGCACGATGATGTAGGCAATCCAGCTCAGACCAATGGCTAAGACATGTGAGCCCATGTGAATACCATCGGCCAGCAGTGCCATGGATTTAGTGGTAAGACCAAAGATGATCTCCACCACCATGGTGATGGCGGTTAAAAAAACCACCCACATGGTTTTGCGTTCGTGCTGATGGTGCTTCTTGGTCATAAATTGATTGTTAAAATCTGTGCAAAAATACTATCTATCTTAACAGGTACAATCCCTAATTGTTGGGAATTAGTAACAAAACAATCAACATAGCCCTAACACATTGCGCTTAATTGTGCACCAGCCTATATTTGAATGTGTAATCCTAAAAAAACGACTCATTTTCATCTGGAAAATAAGTCGTTTTGTACGTTATAAATCAAATTATTTTTTCCGTGCCACGATGATATCCCGCTTAATGGAGCGATCTACCAAATGCTCAAAGCCATCATAGGGAGCCTCTGTGAAGACTTCGAAACCATTTTCGGCAAATATCTCCGATAGTTTCTGACGCGATACCACAAACGAATTCCAGGCTACGACTACCACACCGCCTTTTTTCAATACCTGGTACCATTGAGGTAAGCATAAACTCAATAATTCAGATGGATTCCGGGTAATGGATGTGGACTTGGCTGCACCTTTATTGCCATGGGCAATGCCATAAGGTAAATCCCCTACAACGAGGTGAAAATTATTCTTCTTGAAATAGTTGGCAGCATCCTGTGAATTCCCGTTGACAATGCCCAACTTTTTTCGTAGTTGATCCGACTTAAATGCTTCCTTGTTACGGGCATATTCGAACTCTTGCATGTAAACCGCTTCCGACTTTTTCTGACCACTCACTTGTCGCTGACCGGCAGTATGTTTATACCGTTCGGTCTCCATGTATTTCTTAAAAAAGATGGTGGCTTCGTGCACCGACTTGGACTCAATCTCGATACCTGTCACATCAAAACCATAAATAGCCCCTTCAAACAAAGTTGTCCCTCTCCCGGCTACCGGATCCAACATCTGAATGTGATGATTGTAATTAAAATCACTGGATAGCAAACCCACATTGATCATCATTTTGGTGAACAATTCGTTGGTTTTGCCTGCATATTTCATCAGCGAGCTGATTTTACTGTCCACATATTCATAGGCTATGGGTGCAATGGGTAGCAAACAGGTTTTCTCACCTGATTTTTCCACTTCAAACAATGCAAACAGAAATGAGAGTCGTGACAGAATTTCCAGATCACGATCCGAAATAGCTGCTTCAGTGCTAAAGGATAAATACCTGACCTGAGCAATCTCTTCCACCTTAATTTCTTCACATGTTACATCCAGTCGCTGACAAGCAATGGTTAATTCAGCCAGGGCCAATTCACCGGCCACATTGTAATATACCCGGTTATGTCCCGGATGCTGTAATATCAGATATTTCTTCATTTTGTTTTTTCTTATTGATCACAAGCGCTGATGATCCCTATTATAGATCGCGTCACGCTGCAAAATTATACTAAAAAAATGAAAGAAGCTCACTGCAGGAATTGAGTGATAAATACACCGGTCAATCTATACCAATCACAATTGTACAGCACATTAATCGCATACATGAACCCGAAATGTAGATTCTGCATAAAAGAGTAGTTGAATGGCTAAATGCTCCTCAAGCATTAAAAAATAGTATACCGCTGTACTATCTCCCCATCACCTTACATCTCCCGCACATCAGTGAATGATCCACTCTCATATTGCAATGCTTTTTCCATGCCTTGAATGAGTTTCGAAGCAGCAGCCCGGGAGTCAGGCATGGCCTCGGTATAACGAGCTTCCTGCAGTTTTTTAATGGTGGGATACTTATCGGTTTCCTGAATATTCCAGATGGTTTCCTGTATCTCACTATCCACTAAACCTGGGGCAAATGCACTAAAATGTGTATCCGGATGCTCCCGGGAATATATATTCATCAACATGTTCAAGGCAGCTTTTGAAATCGCATAGGGCCCCCAACCAGGTGTACTCCGTATGGATGCTTTGGTAGACATGCCGACTACCTGACGGATGTCTTTACCCAGGCTGAATAGCAAATCGAGCAACACCTTATTGGACCAGACATTGATCTCCATCACCTGTTTCATGGTATCGGCATCCACTTCGCTCATCCATTTGACAGGCCCCAAAACACCAGCATTGAGAATGACCAGGTCAAACCGGCTACTATCCATTAAAAAATCGGGTACCAATTGTTGTATCCCTTCATGATCAGTTAAATCCATTGATAAGTGGTGATAACCGGGGTGCTGTGAAAGATCATCTGCCACCCGGCGACTGATGCCCCACACCTGGGCTTCACGTGCTAAAAATTCCTGGGCGAGTCCGTGACCAATACCGGAGCTGGTACCTGTGATGAGTATGTGCATGGTTTCTGTATTATAATTAGACTAGTGATTCAAAGTTAGTTGTAATATCGTATTTCTGACTGGTTAAATCAATCTAAAAAAACGGTATTCCTAATAGTTTCTTTATTTTAGGGAATTATACCGTTTACTAATCTAAATGCCCCTTTAGTGCGTTTCACTTCTATATGCCCTTTGATTATGTATCGGCATTATACCAGCGCAATCTGATACTGAATTGGTATTACACGCTCCGGTTGTCCAGGTCCAGGTCCAGGTGCATTTCCGGTCGGCCAAAATGATGCCTGACAACCACCCGGCGTATGTCTTAGCCATCATTTCAATAAAATCATGACACTTGAAAGAAGTGTAATAACCATGCTATTTTTTTGAAATATGCAGGGGAAGCATACTGATTCAAGCGCTTTCCAATGAAGGAACCCACAAAAAGCAAAGGTAAAAACAGCAGGGTCATTTTTATGGTTTCCAGGGTCAGTAGGCCAATCAGGCCATAACCTATCAATGCAATAGTGGCAGTAACGACACTAAACCAGGCAAACACTTCTCTAAACACCTGATTATCGACCCTTGCCACGTTCATAAAAAGAGCCAATGGCGGTCCGCTTATGGAGATGCTTCCTGTTAAGAAACCCAGTATGGCACCTGCTATCCGGTAAGACAAATCAGTCAGTTTGAAGGAATACTTAACACCCAAAAGCGACAGGGAGGCAAGTAAGATAAAAAAGATGCTCATGATAACCATCAACGTCCTTTCGGAAATATAGTTTAGCGTTAGCACACCGACCATGGTAAAGAGTGCGCCAAACACGATTAATGACTGAAACCGAGTATTGACCAATTTCCTTTTCTTCTTTTGAAGTACAATCATCAGCGATGCCAATAAAATACATAAAATGAGCACCGGTATGAGCTCTTTGGGCGAATAAAAAATGAGTAAGGGCGGAAAAGCCACCAGAGCGAACCCAAATCCTGTCATTCCTTTAGTTAGACTTGCCACAGCAATAATTAAAATGATCCAAAAGTAATCCATGGTTTCCAGGCTTTAAAAGTGAGTATAAGGAAGGAGGCTGATCCAATAAGTACCCAAAGTAAAATTCCCAATAAAAAACTTTTCCATCCAGCCTTGCGTGCCTCCGCTATGGAAATGTTAGCACCAATTAAAAAAAGCGCCATGACCATGCCCCGCTTACCCAGCCAATTTAAATGCATAAAGGTGGTATCCAGGTTTGGAAAGCAATAGGCCAAACCGATGCTGGCTACAAATAGACCAATAAACCAGGGTATCTTTACTTTACCGGTGGTTTTATCCTTTTGGATCAAAGCTAAAACAAGGGATAAAGGTATAATCCACAGGGCGCGTATTAATTTCACGGTGGTGGCAATTTCAAGGGCTTCCGCTCCATATATCGCACCTGCCCCCACCACAGAGCTGGTATCATGAATGGCAATAGCCGCCCAATACCCAAAGGTTTCCTGGCTCATGTTAAAATACTGCCCGATGACGGGAAATAAAACAAGTGCTACGGCATTTAAAATAAATATGACAGCCAGGGCAAATGAAATTTGATCCCCCCTGGCATTGATAACCGGCGAAACCGCTGCGATGGCACTCCCCCCACAGATAGCAGTACCGGCCGATATGAGGACACCAATTTTGGAATCTACTTTGAGGAATTTACCCAATAAAAACCCGCAAATCATCACAAAAACCACCGAGAGGGCTGTATCCACCAATCCGGATTTTGAAATGGACAGAACCTGTCCTAAATTCATGCCAAACCCCATTAGCACAATGGATGTCTGTAAAGCAAAAGAGGTGTAATTGGTGACACCTGGATTTTTCACGCCCAACACGGACATTAGAATGCCCAATACCAATGCTACCGCCGGGGAAACAAATGGCATCAAGCACATACACAAAACGATGCCGTAAACGAGGTTGACTTTTTTTTGATCGAATACCATATCTCTATCTCCTTTTAACAGGAGACAAATGTAGGCTCACGTCATAATCAAAACAAATAGCAAAATTCTATTACCAATAACTAAAAGTTATAGTCAGTCAGAAAATCCAGAAATAATTTGGCAGCTGCGACTTCATGCCCTTGCTGAATGGCCATTCTGAATTTCCGGTTCATATGGATGTGCTTGATATTAATTTTCACCAGGTCCTTTAATCTCAATTCTCTTTCAATGGATTTCTCTGATACAAGGGCTAATCCATCAAAATCATACAGAAAATTCTTAATCGCTTCGGTGCTACCCAGATGAATAATAATATTGAGCTTATCCGCCTGAATATCTTGTTTTAACAGAGTTTTCTGAATCACTTCCAGAGTACCGGATCCCTGCTCCCGAAGTACAACGGGTATTTCCCGGAATTCCGCCACTGATAGCCATTTACGTTTGGCATACATACTATTACTGGCTGTAACGCCAACGATCTCATCCTCCAGAAAATCGATGTATTTGATATTGGCCTGTGAAGAAGCGTTCTCTACCAAAGCCAGGTCTATTTCATTATCCATTAACTTCTTTTCCATCTCAAAGGAATTACCATTGTACAGGTAGAGTTGAATTTTTGGATATCGCTTATGAAAGGCTGCAATTACCTTAGGTATGAGGTACTGCGAAATGGTGGAACTGGCTCCTATGCGTAAGGTGCCATTAAATGTATCATTCAATCGCCCTAACTCAAACTCAAGCTCGCCATAGTGTTGCTTAATGGTCATTAAATGGCGATAAGTGAGTTTTCCGGCTTTGGTCATGTAGATTTTATTTCCTTTTCGCTCAAAAAGGGCTGTCTTCAGCTTGCTCTCCAACTCTTTGATATGCTTTGTAACAGCCGGTTGACTGATAAACAATTCTTCAGCAGCTTTTGAGAAGCTCAAGTTTTCGGCAACCGATAAAAAAACAGTATCTCTATAATCCATATGCTTTATTCACCCTAAGTATTGCGTCCTCCAGTAATATGCCTAAAGGTAATCATTATGACTCAACTTAGGCTTTCCTACCCCTAAGAGCTTATTCGTTTTCAAAGTTAGTAATACCGTTCTAATCAAAATGCGCCTTTAGTGTGTTTCACTTCTAAACGCAATTTGATTTTGTATCGGCAATATACCAGCGCAATTTGATATTTAATTGGTATAATAAGTCCGCCATCCAAAGTGTTCACTCACCAAACCATTAAATGGTATGGTGAATTTAGTGGTGAATCCGATGCGCAAATAATCTTGCATGAAGCTATTATGAAAGTCATTAAAAAAAATGGTTTTGGTCGAATTGATTTTGTATCTGAAATTAGGTATATTTATGTAAGCTTTGGTTTAATGATTGAAAATTTCGGCATGAAATGGAAAAAGGTGCTGATTATTCTGGATTTCAAATTCTCGAAATGACCACCTAGCGTTGTTGATAGCCAAAGCATGGTGGTGAACAAATGTCTTAATGTACTAGAATGAGAAAATCTGTTAATCTTAAATGTTTGAATCATGGAAAAAGTATTAATTGTTGATGATCGGAAAGAATGCATTTTAATTATGAAAATGGTTTTAAAACAGTATCCGATCAAAATAATTGAAGCAAACAATGGTGAAGAAGCTCTCAGGAAGATCCGAAAATATGAACCTGTTTTAGCATTTCTGGACATACGAATGCCCGTGAAAAATGGTATTGATGTTTTAAAAGAGTTGCAAGAAGAAGGTAATAGAACAGCTATTGCAATGGTTTCTGATCATCGGGATCAAGCCATTATTGATGCGTGTTTTGATTTGGGGGCCATGGCATATCTTATGAAACCGTTTTCATTAACGGAACTTAATAATATCATCAAACAACTAAATCTTTCGGATGATGAAGGTCAGAAAGAATCAACATCAATCGAAAATGAAGAAAAAAGTAATACAGATGATCATGTGCGTTAAGTGTTAGAAAATCAAATTGTACTTACTCTGTTATTGAAATCTATCTAAATAGTCTATAAAGAAACCATAATAGCATTCATGATTTTGTTATCCTTATTAGAGGCTAACAAAAATGGACTACCTATATGCATTAACCGTATTGTACTGGTAGTTAAAATGAAAGTCCAAACGCACCTTATTTCATTATCTTTTATTATGGATCCCGTCACGGTGAGAGGATAAGCCTATCAATATCTCAGTAATAACCCGCTATATTGGGTACCCTATTCTGATCTTCTTTTATTCAACATTAAAAAGAGGCTATTGGTCATTATAAAACTGAACTTCAAGGAAAATTGAGAACGCTCATTCTTTCAGACCGTTTTAATCATCAAAGAGAAGATTCACAAAAAAATAAAAGAATTTTAGTTGATTTCATTAGGGGTAGATAGTTAAATGTGTAGGATTTAATATTAAGTGCTTTTATAAATTAATCAAGTCCTAAATGTTAGAATTATGAAAAAGATACTAATCGCCGATGACACAGCTGAATCCATTATTATTATGAAATTGCTTTTAAGGCACTTTCCGGTTCAGATTTTAGAAGCTCAAGATGGAAATGAAGCCTGGGAAAAAATCGAAAAATACCAACCTGATTTATCATTTCTGGATATTCACATGCCATATAAAGACGGGCTCAACATTTTAAGAGACCTCAAAGAACAAGGTAATCCTATGCCAGTGGCAATCACTTCAAGTTACCGGGAACAATTTATCATTGACTCGTGCATAAACTTAGGAGCCTTGTCCTATTTAAAAAAACCTTTTGGACTTTGGGAGTTGAATAGGGTATTACAAGTACTCGGTCTCTCAGCTAAAATATATTAACAGAATTTCCTCCCGCTGTCATTTTTTTTCGAAAGCTAATAAAGCTTTGCCATAAGGTGTAAACCAGAAACACCTTAGAACTCTATGAATAGCTACTTAACCTACCCAGGATTCTAAAGCTGCTATTGATCAGAAGAGAAATTGAACTCAAAAAATATCGCCATGAAAAAGATATTAATCGCTGATGAACGAATTGATTCCAGATTAATTATGAAAATGATCTTAAGGCAATACCCCATAAAGATTATAGAAGCAAAAGATGGGAAAGAAGCCATGAAAAAGATTATGAAGCATCAACCAGACTTGACTTTTTTGGATATTCACATGCCAGAAAAAAATGGCTTTGATATCCTAACTGAATTGAAAGAGCAGGGGAATAAAATGCCTGTGGTGATTGTTTCCAATAACAGAGAACAGTCCATTATTGACTCATGTCTCGATTTAGGAGCCCTGTCTTATATAAATAAACCATTCTTACTTAAGGAATTGAGTAATATTATGAAATTACTGGGAATTAAGGAGATTAACCTAGCCTCTGGGAAACAGAAAGATTATTCCATAAGTCAAAAAAGAGATGCGGGTACGAATGAGAATGGATTTCTTTCCAATATCTATTATTAAACATTCTGATAATGTACAGGTATTGTTAGTCGTACTTTTATTGTCATAGCTGAACCTACATAATACTTTGTTTACTATAAAGATTCTCATGATATGGAGGCCAATGAAAGTCCCCCAATAATTTTAGGGTTTTTAAAAAACATATAGGTTACAACAAGAGATATTTCGATCTCAAGCGTTGTAACCTTATTTTTTATTCTTACTTACTATATTTTCTTCCGATTGTCCTTATGCAAGGGTTTAAACCTTAAGATAAAGCTAGAAATCATGGATTCGATACGTCCTCATTCAGGTGGTCTTTATGAACGTTTTATTGGCACCGTAAAATAGAAAATCGAACCTTTACCAACCAGGGATTCTAACCAGATGGTACCTCCTAATATCTCCACATATGCTTTGGAGATGGTAAGACCAAGCCCGGAGCCCTGGAATGCCAGCTTATCTTCAATATCACCTTGCTCAAAACGGTTAAATATAGCTTTTTGTCTATTAATGGGAATCCCGATTCCCGTATCTTTTACCGAAAACTCCAAGTGTTGCTCCTTAGAGATACAGCCAATAATGATTTCTCCCTGATTCGTAAACTTAATGGCATTTTTAATCAAATTAGTCAGTATTGCAGATATTTTGTCTTCATCTGACTTAATGATAACTGCCTGTGCTGGTAACTTATTATTACAGGAAAGGTGAATCGCTTTCTTATCTGTCTCTGATTTAAAAAATTGATACATCTCTTCTATTTTCTTATTAATGTTCACTTCCGTAATAGAAATATCAACTAAACCAGATTCAATTTTTGAAATGTTTATTATTTCATTGATCGTATTTAACATCCGATGGCCGGCTTTTTCAATTATATCAATGTATTTCTGGCGTTTATTACCATTCAGTTTGGGATTTTTGAGAAGCTTCGAAAACCCAATAATTCCATTCATAGGAGTTCGGATTTCATGGCTCATATTTGACAAAAAGGCAGATTTCAAGCGATCGCTTTCTTCAGCTTTTTCTTTAGCCAGTAGTAGTTTTTTATTTTGAGATTTGTATTCATCATGCAGCGTCTTATACTCTTTGTTACTCTGCATCAACCTCTTATTCTTACATTTAATTTCTTCTATACCACTTTTAATATCGTCTTTCATCATATTAACACCAAATGCTAAAGCATCGAAGATATCATTTTCAATACTCAGGTTACATGATGCTGAATAATCTCCATTAGCCACGCGCTGTATGGTTTCTAGAATTTGGTTAATCCGTTGATCCACATAATCAAGTCGGACAGTTTGATTTTTTAAGCCATGGATCACCTTATTTATTACGTCTGACAATTGGCTTAAATCATCCTCTTGGTAAGAAGATTCTAACTGAATATCATAGTTTCCCCTTGCTGTTTCCTTTAGCACATTAATCATTTCAATGATTCGCTCTTTTTCTGATTTCATCTGAGCAATGCTGTTTTATTATCAAGTGACAGTATTTGAATCTTTTTTCAACCAGGTCAGTGCTTCTGCTTCGGTTTTTAAAAACCGTATATCCTTCTTTATAGATGCCCCAATGATAAAAGAGGCGATGATTCGCGCTACCGGATGCAATCCAAATAGTGCCACTTTATTTATTCGGCTATCATGGAACATTTCAATTCCTATTTTTCTTGTTTTCGAGGAAGGTTTTCCAGCGTTATTCAAGTTACCAATAATGCTAACATTACCGCCTGCCGTATGTATTAAATTAAAAACACCTCTTACTATAGCTGCACCTTCATTTGCATCAACATCACCTACAGGGGTTATATGAATTATTTTATCGGCATCCAATTGAAGCTTATGTTCTCCAATTCTGATCTCACCAATATTGACAGGGTATAGCTTAGTATTTGTCTCCATTAATATTTGATTTTAATTGCTAATATTAGCTAGTGGTATTAATTTCCTTTTGCTACTCCATATTAATAATTTGTGATTATTTTCAATGAGGGCTCAGGTTAATCTGCCAAACTTTTAAAAAAAACAGAAGTACTGTATACTAAATATAGTTGATTTTCAAATTATTTAAAACTTCACCCATGTTTAATTTCCCATAAAAACTCACGGTTGTTCAGAATAAACCATGTGACTCCCGATTGCCTGATCTCTTCATTACCCTATAGGTCCATTTAGCATTCTACAAACGAAAAAATCTCAACAGCCTACAAAAACCAGCCTCACTCCTACACTTTCAAAATCACAGTGAAGACTTGAACGATAAAGCACGTTCCTATTCCTGAAGCCAACTGTTTTAGAAAACAAAACAATCACATGCCCGCTTTCAAGTAAACCACAAACAAACTGATGGAAACAACTAAATTGAGTACGAAAGCAAAGTAAGCAATGCGCAGATAAACATATTTTTTATGTAACACTTTACCCAGAAAGAACAGGTCGCGGGTGAGACTTTTATAGAGGTAATCTTTATCTTTCATCACCTCGCCAATGCCCCACTCATAATCCTTCTGACTCATGCGGTGAAAATTCCCAAAGAAAGCCAGATTTCCCTTTTTGTTTTTTACATCTTCCCGGGTCATGATGCCATGTGTCGTTCTGGGGAGAGTGGACACCATGGCCAAAACAATTGTCACAACACAAAGGGATAGAAGGATGAAAGCCGGTACAAAGAGCCCTTGATTCACAGAAAAATTGGGAAACAAAGCCGACAATACAATAGAGATGATGATGGCATTCACGCTAATTATCGTATTCGCCTTGTTATCGGCTATCTGACTCAAACTAATATGGTTGGGCAGTGCTACGCGAAATAAGGTTTCCACACCCTTTTCAGGTCTATCATTGAAGGCTTTTTTCTTTTTACTATTGTCTTTTGCTTTACCTTCTTTCTTTAGG
>Ga0193953_1000636_pt1 | contig 17972 bp, 10 predicted proteins | sample BB_4_MG_FD_140325 | JGI IMG/M metagenome (GOLD analysis project Ga0193953, IMG submission 140325) | Microbial mat bacterial communities from the Broadkill River, Lewes, Delaware, United States - BB_4_MG | ecosystem: Environmental > Aquatic > Freshwater > River > Microbial mats | place: USA... | reverse complement strand
TTAACAAATTGAAATACCAGTAAAAATTATTTTGATATATCTCTAGCTTGATAGTTTTTCTTAATTCAAGGCAAATTTCGCGTCAATAGCTGGCCTATTGCAAGTAAATTTAACGCACAAGTAGGAAAAATAGCTGCTAAAGAAGCATTTGTTAAGCCGAGTTCAGGTTAGTTAGGGTGTAGTGACTAAGAAATAAGATCACTTTGTGCCTTATGTGGTAGCTTCAAGTGATTAAATTTATACTTCGGCTTCTAGCCATAGCCAGCTATATAGTCGTTCACATATTTACTTACTGTTTGAAAGTTGCCTTACTCTTAAAATCAACTAGTTCTGCGGCGCTTGTAATTCGGATGGAAACTCGATTATAAAGGTTGTTTCTTCACCCAGTTGGCTTGTGCACTGAATATGACCATTAAGTTTTGTTCATGTCTTACTTCTCCAACTTTCTATATTCCCTATGTGGATTACGTTAAGGATTTGTTATATTTAATTCATAAGTTAATGGTAATCACCTCTAATTTAATTGGAAATGATTAACTAATGTCCCCATTTGTTGAGCTTGCCCCTGCAATTTAGATGCATCATCAAGAGCCTTTTCTGCTTCTACCAGAAAGAGTGCTGACACTTCATTAATTGAGTTGGTATTACGGTTTATTTCTTCTGTTACTGCTGTTTGTTCTTCTGCTGCCGTAGCTATCTGTGTTGCCATATCTGATATATTCTTTATAGCATTGGCTATGTTAACAAAACTTTCTGTTGCCTTTTGTGCATCTGATACACTGGTACTTGCTAAGTCATGGCAGCCACCCATAGTTTTTACTGCTGACTGTGTACTTGATTGCAATGCAGAAATCATTGATGTTATTTCTTGAGTAGAACTATGAGTGCGTTGTGATAGAACTCTAACTTCATCAGCCACTACCGCAAAACCTCTCCCTTGTTCGCCAGCTCTAGCCGCTTCTATCGCTGCATTTAAGGCCAGTAGATTGGTTTGTTCTGCAATACTACTGATAGTTTGTACAATGCCACTTATTTGTTGGCTATTACGATCTAATTCTGAAATTATTTCAGATGCATTTGATACCTGTTGCGCAAGTTCTGTAATCGACTGCTGACAAGTATTGGCGATCTCGCTCCCCTTTTCACTTGCTTGGACAGTCTCGTTAGATGCAACTGCAGTTTGCTCTGCATTGTTAGCAATCTCTTGAGTTGCAGCTGCCATTTGAGTGACTGCGGTAGCGACCTGTCTTACTTCATTTTGCTGTTCGTTCGCTTGGCTTGTACGTATTTGAGCTGAATTGCTGGCATCAGTTGATTGCGTTGCTAAAGTATTTGTTACATGGTTTATTTGAGAAAATGTTTCTTGTAGACGTTTTAAAAAATTATTAACTTGTTCAACAAGCAAGGAGTCATTACCCGAATTATCTATTTGGCAAGATAGGTCACCTTTAGCAGCTTTTTCAACAGCACCTATCACTAGGTTAGATTCAACAAATTGTTTGTTACCCTCATAAATGTAATAAGTAGACACGATAAGAGCTAAAACAGCAAAAAACACATGGTAAACAAACGGTGCCAATATTCCCCATCTTGTTTGTTCTGCCCAAGAAAACATGTTGATAGGCTGCCCCCACAATTCTAGGTCAATACTTTGACAATATGTAAAAAGGATATGATGTACGACGACGGTTCCGACAAAAACTAACAAAGGAAGAATATCTCGATATCGTATTAATAGGGTAAAACCTACGAAAAACAAAAAGTGCCCCTCACCCAAACCATTGGACTGTTGCACGCTTATAGCAAGTAAACCCGTAAGTGCCGTTGCCATTATTACTCGGCACATTGTGGTACCTGGCATAGTTTTGTAAGCTATAATACAGACCATTGATATTATCAAGCCACCTGTGATCCCCAACATAAAGTAGCCGTGTTGAAAAGAGGTAATAAATGCAACGCTAAGAGAAAAAACAAGCACTGATAATAATAATATTTTGTCAGCAATTTTAAAGTCATCCTCAAATTTATCTTTTAACTCTTTAGGCATCTTGCTGTCATAATATGCAAATAATGTTTTGAACATTTTACTCTCCTGCAACTTATAGTGAGCTGTTTAAACCAATACAGCGTTTCAAATAATAGGGTTTAAAAATTTAAAGCGAATAATTCTTTTTGCAATGTTTCAACTGAAAAACTATTAGGATTATAAATTTTAACCAACCTCCAATCATTTACTTTTCGCTGTAATAAATAGGTTTTACCTAAATGCGATACTTGATTGCCTTCCTGCCTTATGTTTAAGCCAAATTTGTTAGAAATTTCACTCAATTCTTCAGTTGGTATATGTAAACCGATAAATGAAGCGTGGAACTGTTTAGCAAAGCTTGATGCCTCGGCAGAGTTACTGTTAGCATCAATATCAACAAAAATTACTTGAGGCCATAGGGAAGGATTTTTCTGTGAATCAAATAACTGTCTAAGTATTGATAGTGTCATTGGGCAGACGTCACTACAACCGCGAAAACCAAAAAAAATTAATGCGTTTTCATTACCTTCTTGATCCAAAAATGAAGCATCTAGTTTTTTATCTAGTGTCAATGGCATAAAAGGGATGCTGAAGATGAAAATAATCAACAGAAGCCATAATGCAAAGCCTATGGAAAATTTATATTTATTAAGCATTTATCCTCTTTAAAATCAACATAACCATAGATAACATAAAATTAGCACAGATTTTTATAATAGCAATACCTATAGATTAACTATAAAACGAAAGTTTATTTTCAAATCTAAAAATTTCAGAACTTTACTTCTTCTATGTGGACCAAAAAATTATGCGCTTAAATGATCATATACCATTGTTCACCATGTTAAAAAGCTTTAGGGATTGCTTGATTTACATACACATCAAATCGATTTTTTTTCATTTTGATAGAGGTATTGGGTTTTTGATTATTCAACGGCGGCGCATAACTAGGGCGTTTAACCACCACACGATATTTTGCTAATGCCAATGCAGGGGCTAATAAATCATCGGCATCTAAATCTTCACCCACTAAAGATTGAAATACGCGCATTTCTTTTTTCACTGCCGCAGATTTTTCTCGGTGTGGATACATGGGGTCTAAATAAACAACGTCGACCTGTTGGGTTAAATTCATGTTGTTTATAGAGGATGCATGCACTAATTTCATACGGTTGGCTATATCACCAACGTCGCGATTAAGTTTGGCTCGTTCAAGTCCATCTTCAAGTAGGGCTGCGACAATGGGCATGCGTTCCATTAAAGTCACTTGGCACCCTAAACTAGCTAATACAAAGGCATCGCGGCCTAAACCTGCGGTTGCATCTAAAACATGCGGGGTAAAACCGTGTTTAAGACCTATGGCTTTGGCAATGTCTTGACCTCGGCCACCGCCAAATTTTCTGCGGTGAGCTACAGCGCCTTCAACAAAATCAACGTTAATGCCACCCAGTTTAGGTTCATCTAGTTTTAGCAGTTCTAATATTTGGTTATTAAGCTGTAATAAAAAATTAAGTTGTGTTTGTTTAGTTGCTGCGGCTGAGTCACCTAGGTAGTTTAAATGCCATTTTTTAGCAATAAGCTTGCAACGATCACTGTCAATAGCATCACAATAAGCAACGGCAATATTTTTAGGGTGTGAGTCATTCATTATGCTTGTTCAACATGAACATAGTTATCACCACTGGCAAAAGCGATTAATCGGCTGAGTTGGGTAAGACTGTACCCTGACTCTTGTTGAAGTTGATTAAAATAGGCTTGAATAGCGGTCAAACTTTTTTTGCTCTGTAAGCCACCATCAATGACTTTTTGTGCTCTAAGGTAGCTTTCAACGTCTGAACTTAAAATAAAAGTATCTTTGCCTAACAGGCGCAAAGCGTAAGGGCCAGTATTGCCTCCTAAGCGTTGCCCATGCTTTTTTAGGTAAGTCCATAAGCCAATAATATCACTACTTGGCCAGTCGGCAATAAATTGAGCAAAAGATGCTTTATGTTCAATGTGATGGTTAAATATCATTTGCGCATTGGCTTGAATGGTTTTTACCTTGCTGTAATTACGAATAATTTTAGGATCTGCTGCTTTTTGTTCTAGCATTTCTTCTGGCATCATCAGTATTTTTTCAATGTTAAAATTGAAGAAGCTTTCTTCAAAATCAGGCCATTTATTTTCCACCACACGCCAAACAAACCCTGATTTGAAAATTTGCTTAGTGAATGCTGACAATATGCGATCGTCTGTGAGGGTGGCTATATTTTCTTGGGCAGCAGTGTCGGCGAGAAGTTTTTTCCCCACAATTTTTTGCCCAAGCAATTGTTCTAACGCTATGCTACCGCCTTTTCTTGCGGCAGCACGTTGATATAAATGGTCAAATTTTTCAGTCATAAACTTATGCTTCAATACCACAGTGACGTAATAATGCGTCTATTTCTGGTGCTCTGCCTCTAAAGGCTTTAAATAGTTCGCTAGGCTCTTTACTGCCACCTTTTTCAAGAATGTTAGTTAAAAAGGAGTGACCTGTATCTGTGTTGAAAATACCTTGTTCTTCAAACATACTGAAGGCATCGGCAGATAATACTTCTGCCCATTTGTAACTATAGTAACCAGCGGCATAACCACCCGCAAAAATATGGCTAAAACCATGTTGAAAACGGTTAAACTCGGGTGCTTTTACTACCGCATATTGTTCGCGTACTTGGTTTAGCGTTTGTTGTATGTATTCGCTATTATTTTTGGCATTAGGGTTATAGTTAGCGTGCATAGTAAAGTCAAAAATACTGAACTCTAATTGACGTAACATTTGCATAGCAGATTGAAAATTCTTAGCCGCAAGCATTTTGTCTAACATTTCTTGAGGCACAGGTTCGCCCGTTTCATAATGACCTGAGATAAACGCTAACGCTTCAGGTTGCCAACACCAGTTCTCTAAAAATTGACTCGGTAATTCTACGGCATCCCAAGGCACACCGTTTATTCCCGACACTGCACTCACATCAATTTGCGTTAACATGTGATGCAATCCGTGTCCAAACTCATGGAAAAGCGTAACAACTTCGTCATGAGTGAAAAGCGCAGGTTTATTGTCAACAGGGCCATTAAAGTTACAGGTAAGGTAAGCAACAGGGTATTGAATTACACCGTTAGGTAAAGCATGTCGTCCAACACATTCGTCCATCCATGCGCCACCACGCTTTTTAGCACGGGCATATAAGTCTAAATAAAAACTGCCGCGTAGCCCACCAGCACTGTCAAAAACATCATAAAAAGCAACGTCTTTATGCCAAGTATCAACATGAGCACGTTCTTTAATGTTCAAACCAAATAATTTATGAACCACTTCAAATAAGCCATTCACTACTTTGTCTTTAGGAAAGTACGGGCGAAGCTCTTCATCGGATATTGCATAACGCGCGTGTTTTAGTTTTTCACTGTAATAGGCAAGATCCCATGCTTGTAAGGATTTATTCGATTTTTTGTTAGATAAAGTTTGTGAGTACTCACTTGCAATGAAGTCATTTAATTCACTAATATCTTGCTCGCCTTGGTGCTGAGACTTAACTGCAAGCCCTTGTAAAAATGCCATCACTTCATCGCTAGTATTGGCCATTTTGGTTGCTAAGGATTTTTCACCATAATTACTAAAGCCAAGTAAATTAGCGAGTTCATGACGTAGAGCTAAGGTTTCATCCATAATAGCGCTATTATCAAATTCTCCTGCATTAGGCCCTTGATCTGAAGCGCGAGTAACAAAAGCACGATACATTTGTTCACGTAAATCACGGTTGTCACAGTAGGTCATTACTGGCAAATAACTCGGGAAGTCTAAAGTGAACACATAACCTGCTTGGTTTTGACTTTTTGCTAAGGCTCTGGCAGCTGCAAGGGCACTTTCGGGTAAGCCAGATAATGCCGTTTTGTCGGTAATATTAACGCTAAAAGCATGGGTGGCGTCTAATACATTGTTGCTATAGCTTGAGCTTAAGTCAGAAAGGCGACTTACAATAGTACCATAACGTTTTTTATCGTCATCGCTCAATGCAATACCAGAGAGCTTAAAATCACGAAGTGCATTAGTGATAACTTTTTGCTGTGCTGTATTTAGTTGATTGAATAATTCACTATTTTTTAAGTCTTGATATGCTTGATATAGCCCTTGGTGTTGGCCAACAAAAGTACCGTATTCAGAAAGTAACGGTAGGCAAGACTCATATGCTTCGCGTAGTTCATCACTACTTACCACAGAGTTCATATGTGACACGGGAGACCATAATTTAGACAAAATGTCGTCTACTTCATCAATGGGTTGTATCAAGTTTTCCCATGTAAAAGGAGCGTTATTGTTTAAAACATCATTGATGACTTTTTTACAATCAGCGATAGCTTGCTCTACTGCAGGTTTAATATGTTCAGGCTTTATTTTAGAGAAGGCAGGTAAATCAAGTTCTTTTACCGTCTGGGGTAATAATGGATTAGTCATAATAGGCACGAAATAAATGAACGATACTAAACTATGTAATGACAAATATTAAATATTCAAGAGGTATTTACAATGTAAAGATGATTTTACGTTCAGTAATTCACGCATGATCGCATATTACTTGCTATAATTAACGTGGTTAAAAGTTATGTTGTCTTTGCTGTTATCGATGGGTGTTGGAAAAACTATGGTATGTAGAGTTAAATTTATTTTATTAATTTACCTTATTAGCTTGTATGCATCAATTACTTCTGTATATGCCAAAAGCAAAATACATAACTTATTTTTAACACAACTTTCCGTTGAAAACGGTTTATCTCAAGGCACCGTAAGTTCAATATTAACAGACAAAAATGGGTTTGTTTGGCTCGCTACAGATAACGGACTCAATATCTATGATGGTTATTCTTTCAGGCAACTTCCAGGCCCTGATAATAGCTTTATCGACTCAAGTATTTTCTTTGTTAAACAAGATCATTTAGGTTTTATTTGGATAAATGTAGATAAAGGGCTTTATCGTTATCAACCTGACACGGATCAATACCAGTTAATTTTTACCAATAAATCTGAAAGTTCTGGTCATATAGCTATCGATATTACAGAAGGTATAAATAGTGATAATGAATCAGGTTACTGGCTAGCCACAAGTAAAATGGTGGGCTTTTATCAAGCCAATAAAACCGAATTTCATTTAACTCTAGATTTATCAGAAGAGCTGCCCGAAAAAGAAAATATTTTTTCCATTAAATACCACAAACAAGTACTATACATTGCGACAAGGCTTGGTGTGTATGCCTATCATGTATCATTAAAACAATGGCGAAAATTACCAACCTTATCTGTCGAAACTAGCACAAATGATACTAGTAATGTAAAAGCGAATAAAGTATATGTTTTACATATTGACGAGTATGAAAACTTATATATGGGCACAAATAATGGTGTTTTTAGCGTTAATGTAGAGAATATAACGGATTACATTGAAACAAAAAAAAATATTGAAGCGTATAAACTAATATTGAAGCATATTGATGTCTGGCAATTTTTACCAGATGGCAAGCAGCTCTACATTGTCAGTAATGATGGTTTACATGTTATAGACACTAAAAAGCAACAAGGTGCATTTCTCTTTGGGCTTAGTGAGTATTTCGAAAACATTGCTAATAATGAAATTATTTCTATCGCGCAAGATAAAGGGGGCGTTTTTTGGCTTGGGTCGCAATCTTCTGGCGTGTATTTGTGGGATCCTTTACTGGAGCTTATTGAAAATTATCGTTACCAAAAAAACACCCCCAATAGCTTAGATGACAATGCTGTTTGGGTAATTGAAGAGCAACAAAATAATCCTCAAAAAGTTTGGGTTGGCACTAGTCATGGCCTGAATAGTCTTGATATTGAAAAGCGCACCGTAGAGCAGATTACCGTAGCAGTAACAACAGATAAGCAATTAAAAAACTTTGATGTTTACAATGTTTTCCCGTACAAAAACAAGCTTTTGATATTATCAACCGAGCAAGGGATACTGCTATACAATGAAGCATTACAACAGTTTCTATCATTTCACTTTACTGATGAAATAATGGCCATTTTAGCCAAAGATCACTATTCAGCTTACTTACAAGATTATCGTTATCTATGGTTAGTCTACGATGAAGAAACGGCCGTCATTGATTTGCAAACAGGACAAATTGATACCTTAAATGAATTAAGTAAAGTTGTACCTCTTAATAAAATTTTTAACTTCTTAGGAAGTTTACCTGATAGTCACACGCTATTGTTCTCAACCAATGATGCTTTATGGAGCTATGATACTGTCACAAAAAAAACTGTCCGTCTCTATCAACACCCCAACATATCGGCTAATGAATGGATTTCATTTGGAAACTGGGTAATTGATAAAAACAATATTTTTTGGCTAAGTTACCCAACAAAGGGACTAATTGGCTTAGAGTACCCCTCCTTTAAGCCCAAGTATTTTTATCATAGTCAAAACTCAGTTATTGATAATAATGTTTACAGTTTATTAACTGACAATGAAGGTGATATTTGGTTTTCTACTCACAAAGGAATATTTTTATTAGATACTGATACACTATTTATACGTAATTTTACCATTGCTGACGGTTTCCCAGCAATGGAGTTTAATTATGGGGCAGGCATTAAATTAGCGAATGGCAATCTTGCTTATGGTTCAATGGAAGGGGTAAGTATTTTTGACCCATTAAAATTAAAAAACAAACACGGGAATGACAACATTCATATTTATGTTACTGCGATTAACGTGTTATCTAGACAGCTAGATTTACCTTTACTTATTAATCAACAACAAGATGTTCACTTACGCTATGATGATGTAGGCATTCGTTTCGATTTTTCAACACTGTCATATGCAGATAGAGGAGAAGTCGTTTATGAGTATCGATTAATCGGTGAGAGTAATGTAAGTTACCCTCCAACAACTGACAATGAAATCACGTTTGCCAGCTTGCCTTCAGGTACTCATACTCTTTCTGTACGGGCAAAATCACCAATAACTGGAAAATATAGTACGAGTCAAAGAGTTAAAATTATTGTCAGTTATGCCCCTTGGAAATCTCCCCTTGCTTATATTAGTTATGCCGCATTTTTGCTTACATTATTCTCTTTATGGCTCTATCGACGAAATAAGCAAAAACAACAGTTATTAGCGAGTCATGAAGAAGTTAAGTTCAGAGAAAACCGCCTTCAACTAGCATTGGTCGGCAGCAATAGTGAAGTATGGGATTGGCAAGCCCAAAATAACATGATGTTTGGTAAACGAATCGCTCAAGAGTTAGGTTATGTGGGTTTAGCTACCGCACATACCTTTGAGCAACATATTGAATTAATTCATATTGAAGATAAGGATAGCTTTCTCTCACAATGGAGGTTATTTATTGAAAACAATGATCTTAATGAAACGTTTGCCTGTACTTATCGACTCAAACATTCACAGGGACACTGGTTATGGTACAGAGATTTAGGCAAAATAGTCACTTTAGATCATCAAAACAAACCCAGCAGAATTACGGGTGCTTATACGAATATAACCAAAACACGCGCTGCAGAGGTACGTAGTCAATATTACGGCGAAGCATTTAAACAAACTAATGACTGGGTACTGATTGTAAACGATGATTTTACACGTATAACAGCAAATCAGTCATTACGTAATGTTTTTGGATTACCTGAGGAAGAGTTTATTTTAAATCATAACGTTATGGGTTTGCCAAAACATCGTTGGCTATTTTTTCAAACACTATTTCCTTCATTAAAAGAGGGACAACACTGGCGAGGTGAAGAGTTAGTTGCTACTGATTCTGGTGAAGAATTTCATGTTGTAGTCAATATTAATGTTGGTAGAAATAAAACCACTCACAATTTACATTATGTTTGTGTTTTTACCGATATTAGTGCTCAAAAAACTGCAGAAAAAGAACTGCGCTACTTAGCAAATTATGATCATTTAACAGACCTACCTAATCGAAGTTTATTACTTGAGCGCATTGGACATGCTATGGAGCTTTCTAAAAGAAAAAACAAATCTATCGCCCTGTTTTTTGTTGATTTAGATAGATTTAAACAAGTAAATGATTCATTAGGACATGATTACGGAGACCAACTATTGGTAGAAGTTGCACGCAGGTTACGTCAATTATTAAGGACTGGCGACACCATAGCACGCATAGGTGGAGATGAGTTTGTTATACTTTTAGAGTCTTTTCGTGATATTAGGCACTTGGGATTAGTAGCACAAAAAATTATAGCCGCGGTAGAGAAACCTGCATCGCTAAAAGATCATGAAGTCAGTATTGGTGCTAGTATTGGCATTGCCTTATACCCTAACAATGCACGAGATTCAAATGAGTTACTACGTCATGCCGATATTGCAATGTATCATGCGAAACAAGTAGGTAGGAATACGTTTCAGTTTTTTACTCAAGAAATGAATACTCAAGCTGCCGAGCGCTTGACTAAAGAGACTAGGGTCAAAATAGCTTACAGTAATAATGAATTCATCAATTACTACCAGCCTATTGTTGATACGCGAACAGGACAAACTGCTGGTTTTGAGTTACTAATGCGCTGGCAAAGCCAACAAGGAATAATCTCGCCCGCAGGTTTTATAAATATTGCTGAAGAATTAGGGTTAATTATACCAATGACTGAAGCGGCATTAGAGCGTGGTTTAATTGATTTGAAAAAATGGCATAACGGTCATCCTACGTTATACTTATCGGTAAATTTATCAGCGCAGCATTTTGCTAAAGCTCATTTGGTCTCATACATTACTGAATTGCTAGAAAAACATGAGTTACCTGCACATTTATTGAAAATAGAAGTAACAGAAAGTGCGTTATTATCCGAGCCAGAAAATGCCATAAAGACGATGAATGCAATGTCCGATCTAGGAGTCATACTAGCACTTGATGACTTTGGTACGGGGTTTTCTTCCTTGTCGTATTTAAAACGATTACCTCTTGATATTATAAAAATAGATCGCAGCTTCATTTCAGGTATAGGCATCGAAAAAACCGATGAAGCCATTGTTGATGCCACCATTGTTTTAGCAGAGCGCTTAAATATGCATTGCATTGCTGAAGGAGTTGAAACAAGAGAGCAATTTGACTATCTTACCCAACGCAACTGTCATTTCATTCAAGGGTATTTATACAGCAAACCTTTGGCTGCAAAAAATATTTATGGTTATTTAAATACGAAAGTCATTGAATTTCATGTGAGTTAGTTTACAAATCGATTGAATAATCGTATTTCATCCCCAGATCAAACCATATAAATTAATTTCTTGGAACATATTATGACTCAACATTTTGATTATTTAGCAATCGGTGCAGGTAGTGGTGGTATTGCATCAGCAAACAGAGCGGCACGGTTAGGTAAAAAAGCGGCGGTTATTGAAGCAAAATATATAGGCGGTACTTGTGTTAATGTGGGGTGTGTTCCTAAAAAAGCCATGTGGTATGCTGGCCAAATTAGTGATGCGTTGAAATATGCGCATGACTATGGCTTTAATTTAGGTGATTTTAAAATTGAACATAATGGTTTTGATTGGAATCGTTTAATCAAAAATCGCGAAGCTTACATTGAGCGTATTCATGCTGCATACCAACGTGGTTTTGATGCCAATGATGTTACAGTCATTCAAGGTTTTGCCAAGTTTGTTAATAAAAACACGGTGGATGTTGATGGTACTTTATACACCGCCGATCATATTACTATTGCTACTGGGGGGCGTCCGTCAATACCTACTATTGAAGGTGCAGAATTTGGTATTAATTCAGATGGATTTTTTGCCCTAACAGAGCAACCCAAATCAGTTGCTGTTATTGGTGCAGGTTATATTGCTGTTGAATTAGCAGGTGTTTTTCATGGTTTAGGGTCACAAACGCATTTATTAGTGCGAAATGAAAAACCATTACGTACTTTTGATGAAATGCTAAGTACTACGCTGGTTGAGCAAATGGAAAAACATGGTCCAACATTACATAACCATAGCACTCCAGAACGAATTGAAAAGTTAGCAAATGGACAATTGGTAGTTCATCTTACTAATGGTAAATCTATTGGTCCTGTTGAAACATTGGTTTGGGCTATTGGTCGTGAACCAGCCACAGATAATATTAATTTAGATCTTGCTGGTGTAGCACTTGATGAACGAGGTTTTATTGTGACTGATAAATATCAAAATACTAATGTACCAGGTATTTATGCTGTGGGTGATAATACAGGTCGTGCACAATTAACCCCTGTTGCTGTTGCCGCTGGCCGACGTTTATGTGAACGTTTATTTAATAACAAGCCTGATGAACATCTAGATTACACAGGCATTGCTACGGTTGTATTCAGCCACCCTGTAATAGGCACTGTTGGCTTAACAGAAGCGGAAGCGGTTGAACAATACGGTGAAGATAATATTACTGTTTATAACTCTCAATTTACCGCGCTTTACCAAGCGATAACTGAAGATTATCGTGATCCTACACGCATGAAACTCATTTGTGCAGGTAAAGATGAAAAAGTAGTGGGTTTACATAGCATTGGCTTTGGTAGTGATGAGTTACTGCAAGGTTTTGCGGTAGCAATGAAAATGGGCGCAACTAAGGCTGATTTTGATAATACTATTGCTATTCATCCTACCTCTGCAGAAGAGTTCGTTACCCTAGATTGATAAGTCTGGAATTACTACTCTAGATAATTGCAAACTCTGGAAAAACTACTAGTCTATTTTTATACAATATAAAAATAGAGAGTAAACGGTGGTTTTTTCAATAAAGTCTCCAGACTATAAATCTTGCTTTTATGATCCATTTAATAAAAAAATTGTTGAGATAAATTCAAAAGGATTTGAAACTCTATATTTTGAGAATGGACAATATATTCAACCAGCTAATCAGTGGTTGAATTATTTAGTGAACGTAAAAAAAGTCAAAGATGTTAGTGTTGCTGTTAGAGGTATAAAACGTTACTGGCGTTTTTTAGAAAATAACAACTTATCTTGGGATAACTTCCCAAGACAAAAATCAATAAAACCTACCTACTTATATCGTAATTTAAATCTATTAAAAGCTGCAAAATCAAACGAAATTAAATTTTCTACTGCTTCATTATATATGAATCAAGTTATTCAATTTTATGCGTGGGCTATTCATAATCAAATTTTAACTATTAATGAGGATAATGCTCCTTTTGAAAGTGAGATAGTAAAAGTACCTTATTGGGCACGCGGTAATTACTCCAATAAATCGTATGCAGTAAAATCAACAGATTTAAAAATAAAGAGTTCAAAATTATCTGAAGAACAAAGCCTAAATCCCCTATCTAAAGATGAATTAAATTATTATTTCAGTGCTTTAAGTTCTTCTAACGAATCATTCAAAATACATCAATTACTTCAAATTCAGTGTGGTTTGAGAATTGAAGAAGCTTGTACATTTACCGCTGAATTAGTGGTTAAACCAAGTTTTTCAGATAAAAGATTTGAAGTTGAAATAGGACCGCATAAAGGTGTACATACAAAATTTGGTTCGATTAGAAAAGTCGAGATCCCTTCCTCTCTAATGATGAGAATGTATAAATATTTAGTATCTGAAAGAAGACATCAATTACTAGAAAAAATCTTTTAAATCAAGATATAAAAGAACCACTGCTAATAAATGAAAAAGGTAAGAATTATCCAAGTTCTAACGTTCAAAAATATTTTGGTAATTTAAGAAAAAAATAACACTTGATTATTCAATTCCTTTTCACCATAGAACTCATGATCTTAGAGCAACGTATGGGACATTTAGATTAGCCTCTTTAATCGAACATGGAATGAATTCAATTGATGCTATGAGATTAATTATGGGGTGGTTAGGTCATAAAAATGAGCAATCAACGTGGAGGTACTTGAGATATTTGGACAAGCGAAAGCTACATCAAGAAGCATTTTTTATGCTGGATTCTATGGTTGAGGAGGCATTAGGTGGATGAACATGGGGCTGAAATAGAAAGTAATCAATATCTTAAATTAAAGGTTCGTAAGGGCGTTGAGCAAACGGCATATCTCAATTTCAATCGGTTTAGATATGTAGGAGTGCCTAAGGTCAAACGTTTGAATGATGATGACCTAATTGGAGCTAATAGAGATACTGAAGTTAAAAGTTGGTTTCTAGCTTTTAGCAACGCGAATGAATATTCAGACATAACACTCTTTGGTTATTTCAATGATCTATCTTTTTATGTTGCTCTGATTGATACGACTACTTATCCACTTCATTCTAAAGAGGCCGTAGATCGATTTGAAGCTACACTGGTCGATCACGTAAGGTTAGGAAAACATAGTATTGGTTGTGCTAGAAAAATGAGTAGCGGAATTCGAACATTATTTAAGATGTTTGATTGGAAAACAAGGGGATATTTTTCTGATTACCCACTATTCAAACGTGAATTTATGCCAACTCCTGCGTATTCAGAGAAAGAAATAAAAAGAATACTTAAACTTTTGAATAGTCTGTTTTTTCAACTTCATACATATATCACTGAAAATTCATTGATAGATTTAAATGAAAACAGTAGAAAAAAAGTCATGACATTGAAATATGACGTTTACACAGTAACGATTTCTGGTGCGATAACCAAATACTTTTGTATTGGTTACTTTCTTATGTCTTTCTATACATGGGCTAATATGACGAGTTTATTGAACCTCAATAGACCTAAAAAACGAAAAACTGACTCAGGAACTTGGTATTCTGAATCAGTTGAAAAAAAGAGAGCTAGGAAGTTTGTCACAGTAGAATTAGGTGATAATAACAGCATAATTGTTCCAAACTATGGATTAAAATATATTGAAAAAATTCTCGAAATTAGCATTAAAGTAGCACCAAATACTAATCGACTATTTCATACTTCGATAAATGGTCAAATAAAAGCTTTAGAGGCTAACTATTTAACACTGTTTACTAATTGGTTAGTCAAAAATTTTAATTTGAAGGGAGACAATGGGTGGCCTCTCCGTTTACAAGCGCAACGTTTTAGGGCCACAGGAAGTAGTAGATATTTAAACTTAACTAACGACCAATTATCAACATCATTATTGTTGAATAATACCCCCGATGTTTTAAGGAAGCATTACAGTTCAGGTAATGAATTAGATAATGATAGGCAACTTCAAGCTGTCTCTCGAGTTTTAGAAGGTGCTGCTAAATGTAAAAATGTTGAAGATGCAATTGAAACTACTAAGGAGGCAATGGATGTTGAAATCTTGCCATATGAAGCTTTTTTACATAAATATACTGGTCTAGGTAAACCAGAAAAAGTAGTCATAGGAACTGGCTGCAAAAACACTATTGCCGCTCAATCTGAAAGATTCAATAAAAAGCATAGCCAATTTACCAAAAAAGAAAACACCTTAGCTTGCGCAGACATTCTTAAATGTTTTGGGTGTGAAAACCAAGTTATTATTGAAGAGGTCGATGATATATGGTGCTTGTTGAGTTTCAAGGAAACCTTAATTGAATCAAGTAATGAACACTTCAGCGCAAAACATTTTAGTAGAAATTACTCTAAACTTTTAGATTCCTTGGAGAGAGCTTGCTTTAGAGTTTCACCTAAAATAAGACGCCAAGCAGAAAAGAAACTAACTACACTTGGTCGGCACCCTTTGTGGTCGGCGGGTTTAAATTTGAGTTTTTAACATGCAGCCTTTATTAAATATCCCAGAAAACATCATTCTAAAAAATAGGGCTGGTGTCACTCAGCTTGTTAAGCATTACATTAATAAAGAATGGGACGAAATAGATGATATACCTGTAACTTACAATTTTGAGGAAGAGCCAGTAAGTTATTTTTTTGATGAACGCTGGGATTTGAGTGCTTATGTCGATGTTAAAATCACTCACAAGACAAAGTTATCATTTTTAGATATTCAGTCCCAAGATTTGATCAGAGAATTTAAATTAATATGCTTTAGCTTATTATATGTTGCTGGAAATGCTCGAATAACAAGACCAAAAAAAACATCTACCATAATTGCCATTAGAAGTAAGCTAATGCAGGTCTATAAATATTTAGATGATAAAAAATTCTCATCTATTGATGTACTAAATCATCCTATAATATTTTCTGAATATTGTACTTTTTTGAAATCTTGTAATTATAGTGTCGGTCAGCTTAAATTACTTTTTAGCGCCTTAAAGTCAGTCGAGTTTATGGCTAATCATTTGCCTATAGCACTTGAGTTGCCAATAGAAGGAAGTGTACATGAAGAGGCTCATAAGTATGCTGACGAGGACAAGCTAAAAGGGGATCAGTATTACGCAATCCCTACTGGTATTATGCAAAAACTGTATGGGTATGCGATTAGTATTATTGAAACATACCACCCGTTTAAAGAAGATTTACATTGTTTATTAAGTGATATTAATAAGAATTACGAACTCGGTAAAAAGGCAGTGGATGACAAAATGTCATCGGGTGTTTGGAGTTGGTTAGAAGAAAACTCTCCTGACTATCGAGTGGAGGTCAATAAACATAAACCTTTGCCATATAAATCACTAATTAATTCGCACCTTGAAGGTACTCCCTTAGAAGGTCTATTACCTAATAGTGAGGTATTATTACAAAGTAAGTTATCAAGGATTAAAGTCTTGTGCATTCTTCTTTGCGGTGCATTTACTGGCATGAGGAGAAGTGAGCTATATGGTCTTCATGCGGATAGTTTTGTAGAGAAAGATATAAATGGAAATAAATTTTTTTATTTAAAATCAGTAATGCATAAGATGACTCAAGGCCCTGGAAAAAAAACCGCTTGGATAACATCACCCATCACTAAGAAAGCTATTGAACTAGCGGAAGCTATAAATCGTCATTTAAGTAATCAATTGTCTATCCATGAAGATCCTTCTAAACAACTCCTATCAAGTTGTTTGTTGCTAACTCAATCCAGTAAACGAGTTGCACCTAGAGTTAAATATGAAAGTGCTTTGAGGGATGCTTTTAATAAAATATCGCTTGAGGCAGAGCTTTACGTAACCAAAAAAGATATTAAAGAGTTTAAATTAATAAACCCTAATTGTAATAATGTGATTTCTGAAAAAAGAATAAAAATAGGTGCTTTATGGCCTATCACTGCTCATCAATTTAGACGTACGTTTGCCGTTTTTGCTAAAAGGCATAACTTGTGTTCTGACATTGCAATTAAACAGCAATTTAAGCACATATACCTACCAATGTCAGAATGGTACGGAGAAGGTGGGATCGCCGCCAGATTACAAAACTTAAATGTCGATGAGGATTTAAAATTACTACTTGATGACATAACAAGTGAGGTTACAACTCAAGCAGTGTATGAGTGGTATAACACTGATAAGAAATTATTTGGTAAAATGGGTCGATCAATATCTGAAGAAAGAAAGTATGTTGCCACACATTTTAGCTCTTGGAGTGCGATTAAAAAACAGGTGGATAAAGGTCTTATTACCCTTGTAGGAACGTTGCATTCATACTGTATGGCAGGTTATGAATGTAAAATGGAAAAGGTAGTTTCGCCGAGTAATTGTTTTAGTTGTGAAAATGTAGTTATTGATGAAGAAAAAGCATTAAATTGGAAAGAACGACATAGGTGGATTTGTGACACGATAGTGGGGTTAAAAAATAATGGTGAATTAACTTATTCAACATATAGTCACTTTATTATCCAAGTACGTGCAGCAGAAGAGGTAATGAATTTTTTTAAGATACCATTTGAACGATTAGATATTGTGTTATAGGAGCTGTTATGGCTAGAGAAAATAGTACAGAACTTGAATTATTTAATGCAGTTGATCGCATCTGTAGTAGCTCAGACCTGATCTGACAGTTACCCGATTTTTAGGGTGCCTTGTCAGCTTAGATTTGAGCTAAATTCTTTTCGGCCCAAATCGATTTCCCATCAAGTAATGTTTCTAGTGGTGT
>Ga0193953_1000634_pt1 | contig 17997 bp, 14 predicted proteins | sample BB_4_MG_FD_140325 | JGI IMG/M metagenome (GOLD analysis project Ga0193953, IMG submission 140325) | Microbial mat bacterial communities from the Broadkill River, Lewes, Delaware, United States - BB_4_MG | ecosystem: Environmental > Aquatic > Freshwater > River > Microbial mats | place: USA... | reverse complement strand
TTGTTTAGAAAAATGGAGAACGTATACCGTGAATCAAAAAGATTAGAATGCAAGAATTTAATGTTGAAAATTGGAATAGAAAAAACCAATTCAATTTTTTTAAAGATTATGAGGACCCATTCTTCAATCTTACTGCCAATATAGATGTTACAAACCTTTATGATTTTTGTAAAAAGGAAAAGCTGTCATTTTCCCTGGCATGTATTTATGTTGCAATAAAATCAATTAATGAAATTCTAGAATTTAGACTTCGCTTTTTTAAAGGAAAAGTAGTTTTATTTGATGAAGTTCCAATTGGCTCTACTGTTTTAAATGAGGATAATACATTTTCTTTTTGTGTTTTTAATTTTAAACCTTCAATTGAAGAATTTATTCTTGAGGGGAATAAAATCATTGAGAACCACAAAATAGGTGTAAAATTCGACCCAAAAGAAAATGAAGTTGGAATTGTTCATTGCTCTACATTACCATGGGTTTCCTTTACAGGTATGAAACACGCCAGAAAAGGTGATGAAGGATCGAAAGGGATCCCAAAAATAGTTTTTGGAAAGAGATTTGAAGAAAATAAGGCAAAAAAAATCCCTTTTTCTGTTGAAGTTCATCATGCACTAATGGATGGTTTTCATGCAGGATTACTATTTGAAAAAATGCAAAATTATATTGACAATCTAAAATAGGTTTTAACTATTTCTGCATAAAACTATCATATTGAGTTTAAACAAAGTTTATAATTATTTATGGTAATTTTACTTTGTAATGAAAATAAAAGAACTCATATTATTCACAAATAATTTAGATCAGCAAATTGATTTTTATTCGACAATACTTGAACTTCCAATTGTAAATTCTACTCCTGAAAGTACAAGTATCAAAATTGGTGAGTCAATTTTAACCTTTCAATATAAAAGAAATGCTGTGCCCTATCATTTTGCTTTTAATATTCCTTCAAATAATGAAAAACAAGCACTATATTGGTTAAAAGAAAGAGTTGATGTTTTGACGTTTGATGAAAAAGAAATTATAGATTTTTCAAACTGGAATGCAAAGGCAATTTATTTTTATGATTTTGATAAAAATATTGTAGAATTTATTTCAAGAAAAAATTTAAATATTAACAGTGATTTAAAATTTTCATTTAAATCCATTTTAAATATTAGTGAAATGGGTTTAGTTACAAATGAAATTAAAAATACTTTTAATAAATTAAATAAAATTGAAAATATTCAGGTTTATAGTGGTGACTTTGAAAGGTTTTGTGCCTTGGGAGACGACAATGGGTTGTTTATTTTAGTTAATAATAATTTAAAAAAATGGTTTCCTACTGGTGATTTAATTCAACAATCAGATTTTATAATGAAAGGTGATTTTAATTTTGAATATACCAACGGAGAAATTATTGAAATAACGTAGCTTTGTTTAAAAGTAGAAAAAAAGATAATATGAAAATTGTAATATCCCCGGCGAAATCTTTAGATTTTGAAACTAAAGTTCCAACAACTAATTATACTGAAGGAATTTTTTTAAATGAAGCTGAAAAATTAAATTCAGTTTTAAAAAAGAAATCACCTAAAAAATTATCTGCCCTTATGAGTATTTCTCCAAAATTAGGAGAATTAAACTGGCAGCGTAATCAGGATTGGAGTTTGCCTTTTACTTCTGAAAATGCAAAGCAAGCAGTTTTTGCTTTTAAAGGTGATGTTTATATTGGATTAGATGCTTATACTTTATCTTCTGAAAAAATTAAACAGCTTCAAAATAAGCTAAGAATACTTTCTGGTCAGTATGGTTTATTAAAACCACTTGATTTAATTCAGCCATATCGATTAGAAATGGGTACAAAATTAAAAGTGGGTAGAAAGGACAATTTGTATCAATATTGGGGAGATAAAATCACAAAGGAATTGAATTCTGAATTAGAAGAAAATGAGGTTTTTGTGAATTTAGCCAGCAATGAATATTTTAAAGTTGTAAAGCCTAAATTATTAAATGTTCCGGTAATTACACCTGTATTTAAAGATTACAAGGATGGAAAACTTAAAATGATTAGTTTTTTTGCTAAAAAGGCCAGAGGTTTAATGGTTCGCTATATTATTGATAATAATATTGAAAATATCGAACATTTAAAAGGGTTTAACTACGAAGGTTATGCCTTTGATTTAAACCTATCTACAGAAAAAGAATTGGTATTTACACGATAATTATTTTTTTTTATAAATCGTATTATTTTTTTTTATATGTTTGTCGAGTTATTGTTAAATGACGATGAAAAATATATATTTTTCCGGTTGTAACTTATTTAGAAAGAAGTTTTTAAGTTGCAAAGTGCTTAGGAAGTACAACGAGAAAATTAGGAAAGTAATAACTTCTTTTAACTTCATTTTTAAAATTTACAGCCCACTGCAAGTTGTAAGTTTACGCAATGTTTATTTAGATCTTAGAGTTTAGATAATCGTTTTAAATATTTACATCAGTCCGTTTTTTATACGACTGTTTTTATTGTTTAAAATAATTATTTAAAAATGAATACTAAATATATTGATTTAATAAATCAAACATTTGATTTTCCACAAGAAGAATTTAAAGTGGATTCAAAGAAAAATTTGCATTTTCATGATATTGATACAATGCAGCTTGCCGAGCAATTCGGTACACCGTTAAAATTTACTTATTTACCAAAAATAAGTGAGAATATTCAACGTGCAAAAGGTTGGTTTAAAACCGCAATGCGTAAAAATAAATACAAGGGTAAATATCACTATAGTTATTGTACAAAAAGTTCGCATTTTAAACACGTTTTAGATGAGGTGCTTAGTAATGATGTTCATATTGAAACATCATCAGCAATTGATATTGATATTGTAAAAAGCCTTAAAAATGACAGGAAAATTACAGATAAAACTTTTATTCTTTGTAATGGTTTTAAGAGAGATGAATACATTGAAAAAATTCAAGACCTAATTAATGAAGGTCACAAAAATTGTATACCAATAATTGATAATTATGAAGAAATTGGTTTGCTCACTACAGGCTTAAATCGAAAAATTAATATAGGGATTAGAATAGCTTCTGAGGAGGAGCCGAAATTCGAATTTTATACATCTAGGTTAGGCATTGGATATAAAAATATTGTTGATTTTTATCGAAGAGAAATCAAAGAAAACAATAAGGTGAACCTAAAAATGTTACACTTTTTTATCAATACAGGAATTAAGGATAATGCATATTATTGGAATGAACTTAACAAATGTTTAAAGGTTTATATTAATCTTAAGCGTATTTGTCCAACACTAGACAGTTTAAATATTGGAGGTGGTTTTCCTGTTAAAAATTCATTGGCTTTTGAATATGATTATGAGTATATGATTGATGAAATTATTTCTCAAATTAAAATGGCTTGTGATGAAGCTGAAGTACAAACACCACATATTTTTACTGAATTTGGAAGTTTCACAGTGGGTGAAAGTGGAGGTGCTTTGTACAAAGTTTTATATCAAAAAAAACAGAATGATCGTGAAAATTGGAATATGATCAATTCATCATTTATTACAACACTACCTGATAGCTGGGCTATTAATAAAAGGTTTGTAATGTTGCCACTAAACCGCTGGAATGATAATTATGAAAGAGTATTATTAGGAGGTTTGACTTGTGATAGTGATGATTATTATAATTCAGAACAACATGTGAATGCAATTTATATGCCTACATATAAAGAAGAAAAACCATTATATATTGGATTTTTCAATGTAGGGGCTTATCAGGAATCTTTAGGAGGTTATGGAGGATTACAACATTGTTTAATTCCACAGCCAAAGCATTTAATTATTTCAAAAAACAATGAAGGGAAATTGGAATACAAGGTGTTTAAAGAAAAACAAACACCAAACGATTTTTTAAAAATATTAGGTTATGAATAAAAGAACTTATGCAGGTATACCTGAAAAATATACCAAAATTGAAACAGCTAAAGTTGTTTTAATTCCTGTTCCTTATGACGGAACAAGTACTTGGCAAAAAGGAGCAGATAGAGGGCCTGAAGCATTTTTACAAGCTTCAGAGAACATGGAGCTTTATGATATTGAAACCGATTCTGAAGTTTATAAAAACGGAGTTTATTTAACCGAAGCTATTACAGAAAGTTCATCACCTGAAAAAATGGTAGATGAAGTTCACCGTATTACAAAATCATACATTAAGAAAAACAAATTTGTAACACTGTTTGGAGGAGAGCATTCAATTTCAATTGGATCAATTAGAGCATTTAATGAGTGTTTTAACAACTTAACAGTTGTACAAATTGATGCTCATGCCGACCTTAGAAAGGAATATGAAGGTTCTACTTGTAATCATGCTTGTGCTGTTTATGAAGCGAGCCAAAATACAAACCTTATTCAAGTTGGGATAAGAAGTATGGATGCCATTGAAAAAACAATAATGGATTCTGAAAAAGTATTTTTCGCTCATGATTTGGCCCAAGATGATTACTGGATGGAAAATGCTATCGATTTAATGACCAAAAATGTGTTTTTAACAATTGACTTAGATGCTTTTGATCCTTCAATTTTACCGTCAACTGGAACGCCAGAGCCTGGTGGCTTACTTTGGTACGAAACTTTGGAGTTTCTGAAAAAAGTATTTAAAGAGAAGAATGTAGTTGGCTTTGATATTGTTGAATTATGTCCAAACGAAAATGAAAAATCATCAGATTTTTTAGCCGCGAAACTTTATTATAAAATGTTAAGTTATAAGTTTCAGGATATTGATAAAGATGATTATGATAATATTGATGGTTTTAAAGAACCTAGCAATAAGTCTTTAAAATTTGAAGAAGATGATTTTGATTAATAATTAGGAGAGATGAATTATAAAGTTGATGCATATCATTTAGGGCAACGAATAAAATTGAAAACTATTCGTGATAGGTTTGATTATGAAATTGTAAAAAGTGAACATTCTTTTTTACTATTCAAATTAAATGAACAATCATTTTGCTACATAAAGGATTATGGGAGTATTGTATTTATAAACGTTGCTCAAGAATTATCAAAAGATATTATTGAACGAATACTTGGTAGAGAGTTTTTAATTGATGAATTTCATTGTGAAAATTACCTGCTGAAGGAAAATAAGAACAAAGAATTTAAAGTAGATTTTAATAGTATTTCAATTCCTGAGTTTACTCTAGATACAGCACATATAGTAATGTTAAACTTAGGGCAGTCTGTAGCATTAGATAATTATTTTGAATTGTCTTTTTCGCTATTAGAAAAAATTAAAAAATATTCAAATGAAATTGAAAACACAGGGAATTTAAAGCTTACAAGAAAAAAGGTGCAAAAATTTATAGGTAAAACTATGAACCTTAAAAATAGTATTGCTGAAAATTTATTCATTTTTGAAACATCTAATTTGGCTTGGACCGATAAGGATTTGGCAAAATTAGATTATCAAATGAGAGAAGAATTGGAAATTTTAGAAAGGCATAAAGGACTACAACATAGCCTAAATGTAACTAGCGAAAATTTAGATTTTTTTAAGGACATACTGCAACACAAGCATAGTAGTACTTTAGAGTGGATTATTATCATTCTAATTTTATTTGAAATAGTACACGTTTTATTTGAAAAATTAATTTAATCATGAACACACCAATTAGAGATTTTATAGAAAATTATTACCTGCATTTTAACGCTGCTACAGTTGTTGATGCGGCCAAAGAATACGAAAAACAACTAGCTAAAGGATCAAAAATGCTTGTTTCCTTGGCTGGAGCAATGAGTACAGCCGAAATAGGTAAAATTTTTGCTGAAACAATTAGACAAAATAAAGTACAAATAATATCATGTACAGGTGCAAATCTTGAAGAGGATATTATGAATTTAGTGGCACACTCACATTATAAAAGAGTGCCAAATTATAGAGATCTTACACCAAAAGACGAATGGGAATTATTGGAAAAAGGACTGAATAGGGTTACAGATACTTGCATTCCTGAAGAGGAGGCTTTTAGAAGGTTGCAAGAGCATATTTTTAAAATTTGGAAAGATGCAGAAGAGAGCGGTAAACGATTTTTTCCACATGAGTTTATGTATAAATTATTGCTTTCAGGTGTTTTAGAACAGTATTATGAAATTGATCCAAAAAATAGTTGGATGATTGCAGCGGCAGAAGCTAATTTACCAATGGTTGTTCCTGGATGGGAAGATAGTACAATGGGAAATATTTTTGCTTCTTATGTATTAAAAGGAGAATTAAAAGCAAGTACCATGAAATCAGGTATTGAATACATGACTTTTTTGGCTGATTGGTATACCGAAAATTCAAATAATGGAATTGGGTTTTTTCAAATTGGAGGTGGAATAGCGGGTGATTTTCCTATTTGTGTTGTTCCAATGTTATATCAGGATATGGAAAGAACAGATACACCATTTTGGAGTTATTTTTGTCAGATTTCTGATTCAACTACTAGTTATGGATCCTATTCAGGAGCAGTGCCTAATGAAAAAATTACCTGGGGGAAACTTGATATGGATACCCCAAAATATATCATTGAATCTGATGCAACAATCGTGGCACCTTTAATCTTTGCTTATTTACTAAACATGTAATTATAAAATGAAAAGAGTAATAGTAGATTATAGCAAGCTAACCAGTGATATTTTAGAATTGTTGGTTGAAAAGTTCCCTGAAGGATATGAATATAAAGATATTATTACTTTTAAAAATGCCAAAGGTGATACTATTAGAGCTGTTGAAGTAAAGTCGGAAGATGCTATTTATTTAGTTAAAATTAGCTTGAAGCTTGAAGAAACAATGGAAGATTATGATGCTGAAGAAGATAATTTTGAGGAGGCTTATGATGCCGATTTTGAAGGTGTTGCTGAAGAAGATTGATAAATTATTTGTATAAAAAAACCCGCTATTAGCGGGTTTTTGGTAATAATATGTATGATTTTTTTAGTATTTAGATTCTTGACCTAATTCTTTCACTAATAAATAATATACAATTGCTCTATATTTATTTCTGTTAGATTTTCCTACTTTCTCAATAACAGCGTCAATAGCGTTATCTAATTTAGGACCATCAGATAAACCTAATTTTTTTAATAAGAAATTCTTTTTAACTGTTTCAAGTTCTTTTTTGTCTGAACCAGATACTGTTTCAGCATCAGCTTTGTAAATAGAAGGACCTAATCCTTTAGTTACTTTAGTTAACAAGTCCGTATCAAATTTTAGACCTAATTTTTTCATTTCACCTTGATAAAGTGCTATTTTTTCATCGAATTTACTCATGAGTAACGAATTTTTTTATAATTATTAATAGTATTCTTTAATCAAATATAAAAAATAATATTTGTAATAAAGTACTTTATATTAACAATCTGCGATATTTACACTTACTGCCAATCCTCCTTCGGAGGTTTCTTTGTATTTAGAATTCATATCTTTAGCCGTTTCCCACATGCTTGCAATAACTTTATCTAATGGAACTTTTGCATTATTTGAATCCGATTCTAATGCTAATTCAGCAGCATTAATTGCTTTAATAGCTCCCATTGCATTGCGTTCTATACAGGGTACTTGAACCAATCCTCCTATTGGATCACATGTTAAACCTAAATGATGCTCCATTGCAATTTCACTAGCCATTAAAACTTGTTCAGGAGTTCCCCCTAATAATTCAGTTAACGCACCAGCAGCCATGGCTGAAGATACACCAATTTCGGCCTGGCAACCACCCATAGCAGCAGAGATTGTAGCTCCTTTTTTAAAAATACTACCTATTTCACCAGCCACTAATAAAAACTGTTTAATATCATTGAAATTAGCTTTGTGGTTTTCAATAACCAAATAATACATTAAAACAGAAGGGATTACCCCAGCGCTACCATTTGTTGGAGCAGTAACAACTCTTCCAAGTGAGGCATTTACTTCATTTACGCTTAAAGCAAAGCAACTAACCCATTTGAGTATTTGTCTAAACTTTACTTCAGTTTTTCTAATGGTTTGTAGCCAATCACAAGGTGCATTATAATCTGATTTATCCAATAAGTTTTTATGAATATTATAAGCTCTCCTTTTAACATTTAAGCCTCCGGGTAAAATTCCTTCGGTATGGCAACCCGTATACATACACTCTAACATGGTGTCCCAAATTCTACCAATTTCGAAATCTATCTCAGATTCTGTCCTAAGAGATTTTTCATTTTCATAAACAAGTTCAGAGATTTTTAGTTGCTCTTTTAAACATGTTTCTTCTAATTCTTTAGCTGTTTGAATTGGAAAAGGAAATGTTTTATGAATTTCTAGATTTTCTTTAGCATTTTTTAATTCCTCTCTAACCACAAAACCACCACCAATAGAGTAGTAGGTGTCCGATGAAATTTCAGTTTCATTTTCAAAAGCTATAAATTGAATTCCGTTTGCATGAAATGGTAGAAATTCTCTGTTGAAAATAATATCAGTTTTTGGATCAAAATTAATTTTCTGGCTTCCACCAAAATTAATTGTTTTGGTTTTTTGAATGGAATCAACCAATGGAGTAATTTGGTTCGTTGGAATATACTCAGGATCACTCCCTGCCAGACCTAAAATTATTGCCAAATCCGTTGCATGGCCTTTGCCTGTTAATGATAACGAACCATATAAATTTACTTTCACATGAGTAACCTTATCAAAATTGGCTTCTTTCTTTAAATGGTTTATCCATCTTTCAGCAGCACGCCATGGGCCTAAAGTATGAGAACTGGATGGTCCAATTCCAATTTTAAGCATATCAAAAACAGAAATACACTCCATAATAATTAGTAGTTTTTTTAAGAGTGCAAATATATGTTATTGTAGAATATGAGTGACATTTTATGAGGTTTATTGTATATATAAATGACATTTCAACAAGATGTTATTATAAATTATGACAACTTGACATAAATTTTTTAATGGCATAATCATTGACTATTTCATGTTGTAAGTTTAAAAATTAAGAACAAAAAAATAAATAGTTATAGTTATGAGTAAAATTATAGGAATAGATTTAGGAACAACCAACTCATGTGTTTCTGTAATGGAAGGAAATGAGCCTGTGGTAATCCCAAATGCTGAAGGAAAAAGAACAACACCTTCTATTGTTGCATTTATTGAAGGTGGTGAAAGAAAGGTAGGAGATCCTGCAAAACGTCAGGCGGTTACAAACCCTTTAAAAACGATTTATTCAATTAAACGTTTTATGGGTAACAAATATTCTGAGTCTAAAATGGAAGCAGAACGTGTACCATATAAAGTAGTAAAAGGTGATAACGACACACCACGTGTTGATATTGATGGAAGATTATATACTCCTCAAGAAATTTCAGCTATGATTCTTCAAAAAATGAAGAAAACAGCTGAAGATTATTTAGGAAATGAGGTGTCAGAAGCGGTAGTTACTGTTCCTGCATATTTTAATGATGCACAGCGTCAAGCAACTAAAGAAGCTGGTGAAATTGCTGGTTTAAAAGTTAGTCGTATTATCAATGAGCCTACGGCGGCGGCATTGGCTTACGGAATGGATAAAAAAGGTGAAGATCAAAAAATAGTTGTTTTTGACTTTGGAGGTGGAACGCATGATGTATCTATTCTTGAATTAGGAGATGGTGTTTTTGAAGTATTGTCTACAGATGGTGATACGCACTTAGGAGGTGATGATGTTGATCAAAAAATTATAGATTGGTTAGCTGAAGAGTTTAAAGTGGAAGAATCTATGGATTTAAGACAAGATCCAATGGCTTTACAACGTTTAAAAGAAGCAGCTGAAAAAGCAAAGATTGAATTATCATCATCTGCAAGTACAGAAATTAATTTACCTTATGTTACTGCAACTGCAAGTGGACCAAAACACTTAGTTAGAACTTTAACAAAAGCAAAGTTTGAACAATTAATTGATGATTTAATTAAAAGAACAATTGAGCCTTGTAAAACAGCTTTAAATGCTGCAGGTTTATCAACGGGTGATATCGATGAAATTATTTTAGTAGGTGGTTCAACTCGTATTCCAGCGGTTGTAGAAGCTGTTGAGAAATTCTTTGGAAAAGCACCTTCAAAAGGAGTTAATCCAGATGAGGTTGTTGCAATTGGAGCTGCTATTCAAGGTGGTGTATTAACAGGAGATGTAAAAGATGTATTATTATTGGATGTTACTCCACTTTCTTTAGGAATTGAAACTATGGGGAATGTAATGACTAAATTAATTGATGCAAATACTACAATCCCAACTAAAAAATCACAGGTATTCTCAACTGCAGCTGATAATCAGCCATCAGTAGAAATTCACGTATTACAAGGTGAACGTGCTATGGCGGCAGATAATAAAACTATTGGTCGTTTTCATTTAGATGGAATTCCACCAGCACAAAGAGGAACTCCTCAAATTGAAGTTACCTTTGATATTGATGCCAATGGTATTATTAAAGTTTCTGCAACAGATAAAGCTACTAATAAAACTCAAGATATTAGAATTGAAGCTTCTTCTGGTTTAACTGATGATGAAATTCAAAAAATGAAAGCTGATGCTGAAGCAAATGCTGATGCAGATAAAAATGCTAAAGAAACTGCTGAAAAAATCAACGGTGCAGATTCAATGATTTTCCAAACAGAAAAACAATTGAAAGAATTTGGAGATAAATTATCTGCTGATAAAAAAGATCCAATTGAAGCTGCTTTAGTTGAATTGAAGAAAGCTCATGAAACAAAAGATATTGCTCAAATTGATGCAGCAATGGAAAAAATTAATGAAGCTTGGAAAGTAGCAAGTGAAGAAATGTACAAAGCACAACAAGAGGCTCAAGCAAATGGTGAACCAGCAGGTGAAGCAGGGGCAGAACAGCCAGCTAATGACGGTGACAATGTTGAAGATGTTGACTTTGAAGAAGTAAAAGAAGATAAATAATCTTTTTTTATATAAGTTTTAATAGCCCGCTAATTATTAGTGGGCTATTTTTTACACTAAAAATTTTACTATGCGTGCATAATAATTGTTATATTTGAGAAATTTCAAAATATGCAAGCTAAAAAAATCACTCAACTATTAAATATAAAATATCCAATAATTCAGGCGCCAATGTTTTTAGTGTCAAACACAAAAATGGTGATTGAAGCTATGAAAGGGGGAATTGCAGGTTGTATACCTGCTTTAAATTATAGAAGTCTAGATGAACTTCGAGAAGCCATTCAGGTACTTAAAAAAGCAAAAGTTGAAGGTGGTTCTTTTGGTTTTAATTTAATTGTGAATAAATCTAATATTAAATATAAAGATCAATTAGAGGTTATTTGTGAAGAAGGAGTTGATTTTATTATCACATCTTTAGGAAGTCCGGAAGAAACGATAAAACAGGCAAAAGTAAAAGGGATTAAAGTTTTTTGTGATGTTACAGATTTAAAATTTGCTAAAAAAGTTGAAAGTCTTGGAGCAGATGCTATAATTGCAGTAAATAATTTGGCAGGTGGTCATAGAGGTGATTTATCTCCAAAAGATTTAATTTCATTATTAGTTAAAAATTGTAGTATTCCAGTAATCTCTGCTGGAGGAGTAGGGTGTAAGGAGGATATTGATATAATGTTAAAATTTGGAGCAGCTGGCGTTTCAGTCGGTAGCCCATTTATAGCATCAATTGAAGCTAATGTAACCCAAGAGTATAAGCAGGCATGTGTAGAAAATGGAGCAAAGGATATTGTGATGACCGAGCGTATTTCCGGAACCCCTTGTACAGTTATTAATACTCCTTATGTTCAAAAAATCGGAACAAAACAAAGTTGGATTGAATCTGTATTAAATAAAAATAAAAGTTTGAAAAAATGGGTGAAAATGATTCGGTTTTTAATTGGAACTAATGCAGTTACAAATGCCGCAACTAAAGCAACTTATAAAACCGTTTGGGTTGCAGGTCCAAGTATTGAGCATACAACTGAAATTTTACCAGTTCATAAAATTATTGAAAAATTAATTTCATAGGTAATTTTATCGTAGCATATTCTTTCTTTAAATAGATTTCAAATTTGTAAATTTGAGTTCTACTAATTATTATATATGAACATACCTAAAACAAGTTTTCCACGTGTTGTTATTATAGGTGGTGGATTTGCCGGAATTGCATTGGCAAAAGGATTGAAAAATCAAGAGTTGCAAGTGGTTTTAATAGATAAACATAATTATCATACATTTCAACCCTTATTATATCAAGTGGCTACAGGAGGTTTAGAACCCGATTCAATTGCTTTTCCAATTCGAAAAGTGATAAAAGATATTCCGAATTTTTATTTTAGACTTACTGAAGTAGATAAAATAAATCCCGATAAAAGAAAAATACATACCAGTATAGGAAAATTAAAATATGATTACTTAATTATTGCTACAGGATCCAGCACAAATTATTTTGGAAATACCAATATTGAAAAATATAGTATGGCTATGAAAACTGTACCTCAATCTTTAAATTTAAGGAGTTTAATTCTGGAAAATTTTGAAGAGGCGTTACTAACTTCTAATTATGAAGAACGAAATGCATTAATGAATTTTGTTATTGTAGGAGGAGGGCCTACTGGAGTTGAATTGGCAGGGGCTTTGGCAGAAATGAAAAGAGGAATATTACCAAAAGATTATCCCGATTTAGATATTCGTCAAATGCAAATAAATATTATTCAAAGTAGTAGTAGGTTGCTTAATACAATGAGTGAAAAAGCTTCTGAGAAAGCAGAAGATTTTTTAATTAATTTAGGTGTTAATATTTATAAAAACGTTCGTGTTTCCAATTACAATGGTAATGAAGTTTTAACGAATGGAGAGTTAACTTTTGAGGCTGCTACTGTTATTTGGGCTGCTGGTGTAAAAGGAGCTGTTATTAATGGAATCGGTGTAGAGTGTATCATAGAAAGAGCCAGTCGTCTTAAAGTTGATGAATTTAATAGAATTAAAAACCACGATAATATTTTTGCCATTGGAGATATTGCTTGTATGGAAAGTGAAAATTATAAAAAAGGACATCCAATGATGGCACAGCCCGCAATTCAGCAAGGTAAACATTTAGCAAAAAATATAATAGCAATTTTAAATGGAAAACGTTTAGAGGCCTTTGAGTATAATGATAAAGGTTCAATGGCAACAATTGGAAGAAATAAAGCAGTTGTTGATTTACCTAATATGAAATTTCAAGGTGTTTTTGCTTGGTTTGTATGGATGTTTGTACATCTGTTTTCATTAATTGGGTTTAGAAATCGTGCTATTGTATTCTTAAATTGGGTCTATAATTATATAAGGTTTGATAGAGAAACACGATTAATAATTAGACCTTTTAAAAAGAAAAATAAAGAATCGTTTTAAAAGTAAATCTTTTGGGTGGAATTTTAATGAAGGTTAATTATAAAAAAAATACCGTTTAGAATAAACGGTATTTTTTCTTTTATAAGTAAATATTAGTTTTGATCTGCTGAAGTTAAATTCGGATTAGCATCAATTTCTGCTTGTGGAATTTTAAACAGCCACTGACTATTTACAGATGGTTTAGCTTGTTGAAATCCATCATTGTAAAGAATTTGAGAAGCTCCAGAACCACCGTTTGCAGCGTGGTCAATAGCATCATCCCAACGGATTTTATCGGTATATAAGAAACCTTCACCCCATAATTCTATACCACGTTGAAACTTAATGTGATCCATTAAAAGTGCCTGTGTATTATAAACAGTAACATCATATGAGCTGTCACGTTCTTCACCTAATGGTTTAAGAGCATTTTGTGCAGCGGAAACATTACCCAACATAGCTTCAGCTTCAGCTTCAATTAAATACATCTCTGAAGATCGCATTAAAATAATATCATCCGGGTCAATTCCACCAGGAGTTTTTTGTTTCATTTTAACATGCATATATGGATGTGTATTGTGTCTTGAAGTCCAACCATATGTATTAGCAAGATTGTCAATTTCAGCATCAAATGCAGCTTCAGTAGGATATAATGGGTTTGTATTATTAGACCATCCACCTAATCCATTAGAAGCTGAGGTATTTGAATTTGGGGCATCTTTTAAAAACAAACCTTGTCTGTAATCCGTATCAGGGATTTGAGCATATAACCTTTTATCTATAATTTTTGGATTGTTTCTAACCTGACTTCCATTAAATGTATTACACATTAGATAAAAATAAGAACGGAAAAATGTAGTTTCAGTTGCTATAACATTACTTCCCCATATAACTTCAGGAAGAAGAGTTGTGTTAAATCCGGAATAATAATCACCTTGATCCATTATTGGGTAATTTTGACGTGCTAACACGGCAGCATCTGCAGCTGTGCGCCAATCTCCCATATTTAAAGCTATACGAGCTTTAAGACCATGTGCAACATCAATATTTAGTTGTGATTTAGCATCTGCAGTTCCTGTTGGTCTTGCAGTAGCATTTTCAAAATAACTTATAGATGTGTTAATATCTAAGACACATTGGTCATAGATTGCCTGAACTGAAGATCTTGGTTCACTCGTAAAAGGAGCTTCTGAAGCAAACAATAATGGTACTCCTGGGTCTGTTGATGGATTTCCAATTAAATATCCTTTGGCGTAATGTTGAATCAATGAAAAATAGGCGTATGCTCTGTAGGCATGTGCTTGACCCAATATCTCATTAAATCTTGCATCTTCAGGAATTGTACCTTCGGCTGCTTTATTGATAATAGCGTTGGTACTTGCAATAATATGATAACGTTGATACCATAAATGCTCAGTTGTTAAGGATGTTTCTTGATTATGTGAGATCCATCTTGTGTCATCTTGCCAACCTAAATTATTTGCAGGAGCAGAATGAATTACCCCACCTGCTAGGTTATCGCCTAATGGTATCCAATAGTGATTACCTGCTCTTTGACTTGTACCACCTGATAAAATAGTTTGTGATTGAGCATATAAAAGACGGTGCAATCCGTTAATTATAAGCGACATATTGTCGGCAGTTGCCAAAGCATCAGCCGAAGCGATGGCATCTGTAGGTTTTGTTTCCAGAAAGTCGTCTGAACACGAAGTCATAGTAATAACCGCTATTACTAATAACAATAAATTTATTTTTTTTAACATAATTATATATTTTAATTATTATTAATCAATTAGAATGAAAGGTTTACACCAAAAGAGAAAATTCTTGACGGACTGAAGTCAGTACCATCTCCTGTACCTGCTAAACCATATTGTGGGTCTAATCCTGTTCTCTTACTTTTTAGATATAGATTTTCACCAGTTATTGAAAGTCTTAAATTATCTACTCCTATTTTGTCTGTAATTGAACTATCAAATGAATAACCTAGGTTAATATTTTTTAATGCCCAAAACGAAGCATCTGTTAAAAATCTTGTTGATTGTGTTCTAACTAAATCTGTACTTCCATTTTGAAGTCTAGGCACATCTGTTACATCACCTGGCTGACGCCATGCATTTAAAATATCAGGGTGAGATGATCTTCCATAACTACCACTATGCATCATTGCAGAGTAACCATTATCTAATATCTTACCACCAATTCCGTAGGTTACTAATACATCTAAACTAAATCCTTTATAACTAAGGCTATTAGAAATTGAACCTAATACATCAGGTATAGAACTGTCATCAGTATAAGCTCTTTCTGTTGCTTCCCAATCATTTGTAGTTTCTTGAGCTCCATCTGCCCCAATTACAGGAACACTATTTCCATCAGCATCAATTTCATACATATAAAACAATTGATCTCCATTACTTGGGTCTACTCCGGCTGTATGAAGTAAATAGAAGTCATATCTTGATCTTCCTTCTTCCCATCTTTTAGAACCGTTTATAACTGGATCTGGCAAATCTGTGATTTCATTTTTAAATGTTGATGCTTGTACTGTTACATCCCATTTTAAGTCTTCTTTATTTAAAATATGACCAGTTAAACTAACCTCAAATCCTGAATTAAACATATCAGCAACATTTGAAGGGAATGAATTTAAACCATTACTAAGTGCAATTGGTAAATCGTATAGTAGATCGGTAGAATTTTTCTTGTAATATTCGATAGATCCATCTAAAGCATTGTTAAATAATCCAAACTCAACGGCTACATCAAAACTTCCAACAGTTTCCCATTGTAAGTCGGCATTACCAATTTCTGACCAGAAAATTGCAGGATTTCCTGCGTTGGATGTTAATCCGTATCGAGGTTGAGATAAGAAAAAGTCTAATAAATCATCATTACCTACTTGACCAAATGAACCACGTAATTTTAAATTATCAACCCAAGTTACATCCTCCATAAATTTTTCTTGATCTACTCTCCATGAAGCTCCTACTGAGAAAAAGTTACCCCATCTTGATTTTTCATCAAAAACAGAAGAAGCATCTCTTCTTGCCGAAGCACTTAAATAGTATTTGTTGTCAAAGTTGTAGTTTGCTCTTAAGAAATAACCTTCTATTGTTTTTTCGGTTGTAGAACCTCCTAAACTAACAGGTTCAGCAAAGTTATCAAACTCAAAAATACCTTCTGCTACTTGTTTAATTGCTAGGGCATTTGAACCTACAAAAAGTCTTTTAAAGCTTTCATGACCAGCCGTAATATCTAAATTATGAGTGTCATTAAAACTCTTTTTGAATGTTAAAATTTGATTGAAATTTTCTACATCTCTTCTAGCTCTTTCTTCACTATATCTACCAGTTGGTTGTGCATCACCAATAATATTGTTTTCATATTCTTTCCAAAGTCTTTCTTGAATATCTCTACCATAGTTAAATCTAAGATTTAGTCCTTCCATTAATCTAAAGTCTGCATAATATCTAAATCCGTAACTGTTATCATTTTTACGTTCATCGTTTAACAATAACTCTTGAAGTGCATGACGACCTTGATTGATTGGTCTTGAGCCAATATTGTATTCTGAAAATCCTTCACCAGCATCAAATACAGGATTTCCAGCAGCATCTAGTACTAAATTCCCGTCTAAATCATTGATGTAAACAGGGTAAATTGACCCCATACCTTTGGCAAAACCAAATGGATTCACAATACTTCCTGCTCCGGCAGAAGTTGGTCCGCTAGATTTTGAAAGAGAAATATTTGCACTACCTCCTGTTTTAATCCAGTCGTTCAATTCAAAATCAGCATTTAAACGTGTTGTAATACGATCAAAATTCGTAGTTACAACATAACCTTCTTCATCTAAATATGAAGCAGAGAAAAATACTTTGTGTTTATCTCCACCACCAGCAATGTTTATGCTATAGTTATTTCTTATTCCAACTTGTTCCATTTCATCATACCAATCCAAGCCTTTATAAATAACACTTGCATTTGGATTTAATTTACCATCAACTCCAACAATTTGATCATTAGAAACATTAAAAGGGTTATAACCTAAACTATTATAAATATTTGCAGAAGCATAAGCTGGATCTCCACCAGCAGCACTTGTATTTCTTAAAGCTTCCCACATTGTTTCATAGTACTGACCAGGAGTTACCGCATCATATTCCGAGATACCTCTAGAAACCATACCATGTGAAACTGAAACTGAAGCTTTTATGTCTCCTTTTGTTCCGCTCTTAGTAGTTATTAATACAACTCCATTTGCCGCTCTAGAACCATATAATGACGTAGAGGCAGCATCTTTAAGAACAGTAAATGATTCAATATCAGCTTGGTTAATTGTACTCATATCTCCTTCAAATTGCATTCCGTCAACAATAAAAAGAGGATCTGAACTACCATTAAGTGTTCCAACACCACGCACAACTATTGATGGAGAAGAACCAGGTTGACCTGAAGCTGAAAGGAACTGTACCCCAGTTGCCTTACCTTCAATTGCTGCAATAGCAGATGTTACATTTCTTAATTCTAAATCTTTGGACCCCACTACATCCGCTGCACCTGTAAATGCCGCCTTTGTTGAAGTACCATATGCAGTTACAATTACTTCCTCAAGCAGGTTTGAGCCTGACATGGTTACATTTATTGTATTTGAAGTGCCAACA
>Ga0193953_1000629_pt1 | contig 18042 bp, 20 predicted proteins | sample BB_4_MG_FD_140325 | JGI IMG/M metagenome (GOLD analysis project Ga0193953, IMG submission 140325) | Microbial mat bacterial communities from the Broadkill River, Lewes, Delaware, United States - BB_4_MG | ecosystem: Environmental > Aquatic > Freshwater > River > Microbial mats | place: USA... | reverse complement strand
TTTTATTTGATTACAACTGTAATGTTATTAGTTTAGTAACAACTATTTAGTCAATTACTAACTTTAACCTTACTACCTGCTTTGCAGTGTAGTTTTTTTGGTATTTTGTATTATACGAGGAGGTTACAATGGCAAATACCAAAATTGGATTGGATGAGAAGGCTCGTCATAAGTTTTTTGAAGAGTATGGCAAGGAGAGAGTCTATTGGAGCGGACGGTATCGACACACTACCAAAGCTCACTGGTATATTGTAGCACTCTTTTTGATTGTGGGGATTGTCTATTTGGCACTTAAATGGTCGGTGTGGTTATTGTGGTTATTGCTTGTGCCTTTGAGCATTTTGATGATGGCACTAATGCAGCCCTATACCCATACCTTTGAGATTACCAACAAACGTTTGGAGGTCAAAGAGTGTGGAGCGTTTTGTACACCTTACCTGTACTATATTGAGTATTATGAGATTAGGAGTGTCAAGGTAGAGTTATACGGTAGGGACAAGGGGCATTTTATCTTTGAGACCCAAAATATGGAGCTTCCTACCATTCGCTCTCCCCGCATTGATAAGATCTCAAAGATTCATAAGATGGTCAAAGAGATGATGGAGCGAAGCCGTACCTATATGGAGCATATGGAAAAACAAGGGCATTTGAGGGATTGAAAATAGTATCATTGTATCGTTCTTGATAGGAATCTATACAAGAGCCAAAAGTCTGTCAATCTTAGCTTTTTGTTGTATTTAAAACTTCAAGATGTTACAATATCAAATAAAAAGCCAAAAGGATAGAAATGACCAATCAAGAGTTAATGGAGCAAGACCTCAAGATGATCTTTCACCCCTGTTCGCAGATGAAAGATCATGAAAAACTGCCTCTTATTCCTATCAAACGTGGAGAGGGGGCGTATATTGAAGATTTTGATGGTAACGCTTATCTTGATTGTATCAGCTCGTGGTGGGTCAACCTCTTTGGGCATGCCAATCCTTATATTAATCAGCGACTTGGTGAACAAGCCAATACCCTAGAGCACGTCATCTTTGCAGGCTTTAGCCACAAGCCTGCCATCGATCTAGCTTCACGATTGATTGCTTTGACACCTGAGCCACTCCAAAAGGTCTTTTTTGCGGATAATGGATCAAGTGCGATTGAAATTTCGCTTAAGATGGCGTTTCAGTACTTTAAAAACAAGGGTGAATCACGACCGCTCTTTGTATCATTGGCAAATTCGTATCATGGAGAGACGATGGGGGCGTTGGCGGTGAGTGATACGGGGCTTTACAAAGATGTCTATAGTGACATTTTGATCAAAACAGTACAAGCTGCATCTCCTGCTCTAGTCGATGAATCAGAGGCGTTGGAGGATATGGAGCGGGTTTTAAAAGAGCATGAGGGTAAGATCAACTCCGTAGTGATCGAGCCATTGGTACAGTGTGCAGGGTCGATGAAGATGTATGATGCGAGTTATATTACGGCACTGCGAGAGCTATGTGATAGATACGGAGTCTTCTTGATCGCCGATGAGATTGCGGTGGGCTTTGGGCGAACGGGGACGATGTTTGCGATAGAACAGGCAGGTATATCGCCCGATTTTCTCTGCCTATCCAAAGGGATTACGGGGGGATATATGCCACTTTCAGTTGTACTGATGACCGATGATATCTACTCGGCGTTTTATTGTGACTACAGTGAGGGTAAATCCTTTTTGGATTCGCACTCCTATACGGGCAATACCTTGGCGTGTGCAGTAGCTAATGCGGTATTGGATATCTTTGAAGATGAGAAGGTGATTGAATCCAATCAAAGCAAAATTGCTTTGATACAAGAGCGTACTCAGCGATTTAGAGAGCTTGAAAATGTTGCCGAAGTTCGCCAAAGAGGGATGATCTGTGCCATTGAGCTTGATGGCTATGATCCTAGCCGTCGTATTGGTTTGGAGGTGTTTCAAAAGGCATTGGCTCAAGGGGTCTATATCCGTCCGTTGGGTCATGTGATCTACTTTATGCCCCCTTACTGTTTTAGTAAGGAGCAGTTGCATACGATGATGGATGTGACCTATGATATTGTCAAAAGCTTATAGAGGAGTGTGTGATGGAGAGTAAACATATAGCGATTTTGGATGTGGATGGTAAGAAGCACTACGATATGGCTTTGATAGAGGGGTTGCGAGAGTATAGTGATATAAAAGTACATATCTACAGTGACTTTACAACCCAAGAAGTACGGGGCAAGGAGTACTATCGCAAAGATGCTTCAATGCTACGACATCTGTGGGACAGCTTTCGTACGATGCGTGATGCCAAAAAGCACGGCGTTAGACTCCTAATGACACATATCGTGCAATTAAATCTCAAAACCATGATCACTATGGTAGTGGCTAAGTTTTATGGATTAAAGAGTCTTGGTATCGAACACGATATCAGTCCGATGGTTGAGAGCAGGGTACTCTATCGTTTGGTACATAACTATCTGCTCGATCACATTGTGGTACACAACCACGCTGCCTATGATCAATTGATGGAGCATATTGACCCATCCAAAAGCTCTAAAGTGCTCTATATCAAACACGGACACTATCTTGATAGTATCGCCAAAGAGATCCCTAGAGAGATGGCGTGCCATAAGATGGGATTGGATAGCAAAAGAAAACATATTGTTTTGATGGTCGATGCGATTGCGAAGCATCATGGGGTTGATATACTTATCGAAGCGTTGAGTCATTTAGGTGAGGAGGTTGATCTCGTCATTGCAGGTAGAGTGATGGAGAGTGAAGCCTTTGAAAGCCACAAGAGGCTTATTAAAGAGTTGAAGCTCAAAGAGCGAATCCACTGGATGCCTGATCTATCATCCCAAGATCAAGAGATGCTTATCTTTGCTGCTGAGGTGATGGTGTTTCCTTACGATAAGAGTTACTCCAATGATGCGATACTCAAAGCGATGAGCTACTCAAGAGCGGTGATAGCCTCAGATCTCAAAGTGCATCAAGAGCTGATACAAGAGCGTTTTAACGGTTTGCTCTTTAAAAGCGGTGATGGCAAGGCTTTGGTAGAGGTGTTGCAGTACTTTTTTGAGTATAAATATCTAGCTCATGATCTACCGCGAGAAGCATTTAAGTTGATTCGTGATAACTACAGCTGGAGAGTGACCACACAAGGATATCTCAAATTGATTTAAGAGTATAATAGTTTTGTTAAGGAGTTATGATGAGAGTGGTATTTATAGGAATTGAGGGCATTGGTAAAGAGAGTATGGATATTCGTCAGCGATTTGTCTATGAGGTTGCCAAAAAGCTGATCCACCAATACGGTATGGATGTTACTGTCGTCTGCGACAAAGAGTATCAATCACAAAAAGATACGAACGGTATTAAGCTCCTCTACTCTGATTATAGCAAATCAAAAAATGAGTGGATGTTCTATTACGATTCGCTTAAAAAAGCTTTGAAGCATGGGGATATCATCTACTCATTTGGTTATCTTGGAGGAATTTTTAGCTTTTTGATTCCCAAAGATAAAAAGTTTATTACCAATATTGACCGCTTGGTTTATAAAAGCAACAAAATCAATATCGCAAGGGAGTATCTCTTTAAGCTCTTTTACTATCTTGCTTCACAATCGAGTGATATCTTGCTATGTAACTCCTATGCTCTTGAGCAGTATCTGTTAGAGACCTATGCATCCAAAAATACCAAGGTGATCGAGTACGGTGCACATATTAATCGCTATCTTGGAAATTTTGACCGTAAAAGTAAGTCACTCTTAGCTCATTATAATTTGATGAAAAACAACTATCATCTTGTGATTGCCTCACCCAAAGCACAAAACTCTACGGAGATCATTATCCAAGGATACCAACGCTCATCACGTTACCATCCACTGGTGATCGTTGGGCAGATGAAAAAGAGCCTCTACTGCTATCGACTCAAAAAGATCGCCAATCTCAGTGTGATATTTATTGAAGAGATCCATACAAAAGAGGAGCTAGATATCTTAAGAGCAAATGCTGCTCACTACATTCATGGGGATACCTTGGGCAATGATTCACATCGACTGTTAGAGGCAATTGCAGCAAAAAAGAGCATTTTGGCTCATGACAATCCATTTAACCGAGAGTTTTTGGGTGAGTATGGACTCTATTGGCGAAGCCCCAATGAGCTTAATCGTGTCATTAACAAAGTGGAGTCTCAACCAATACGCTATGAGCGAAATATTGAATACAACTACAAAAAGATCATCACCTACTATAATTGGCGAGAGATATCCAAACGCTACTATAAGCTCTTTAAAGACCTAGCTAGTGAAAGGTAGAGCCTCCTTGCTATCGCAATGGAGGTGCTTTTTAATTGAATTTACTGGAGATATTTATTTCGTGTGTATTGATACTAAGTTTACGTATATTACCTCTGGAGTGTTCTCTATTCAGCACACCTGTGATGCTTACGGTTAGATTATGCTTCATGGCAAGCTTGAGAAGTTTGACATCTTGAGTTGATAACTCTATCTCATCACTTATAATGACTTGATCTCTTCCCCAATTCTTTTTATTTTGCTTGCTCACTTTGATGGCTCTTGGTAGTTTGAGGATATAGGTGACCTCTCTACTAATTCGATTAAATATATCGTGGTGACCAGATGGGCTATAGTCGCTTTGAGCATGAACTTTACCACTGATTGTGACAGGTTGGTCAAAGTAGTAACGTTTTAATTTTTCTGTTTTAATACTCTGATGGGGTTTTGCGATAGGATGCTTTATAACACTCTCTCCCTCTTCAGTGATTAACGGTAGAACCGATGAGGTATCAATTAAAAGATAGCCTGAGTGTCGCTTGGTAGCTGTATTGTCTCGAAGTTTTACAAATTTATGAAAGGTGACTTTATAGAGCTTAGGAGCAAGTTTTCTAAATTGAATATCTTTTATTTTTTGAGAGGCGTATGGGTATCGGTCGAAAAGGCGTTTTTTATCGTGGAGCACTTTTTTAGCCCGCATTTTTACACCGTTGTAGACAACCCTTTTATCATAGAGAGCTGATAGAGCTCTTAGGTCTTTGGTATTGATGGCACTGTTCCACTGTAGTGCTGTCTTATAGAGATCTTTTTTGATACCATCGGCATGAATAAAGCTCACCAATAGTATAAGCGTATAAACTATTTTACGCATCTATATTCCTTTTGTTGATTTGAGAAAGTATAACATAGAGAGTATAACCAATGGTGAGTGTAATGTTAAAATGATAGAGATAAGTAGATAGTTTGTTTAATAGCTTCCCACAAAAAGTGGGAGACTAGTAAGAGGGGAAGACCTTAGTGATCTCTCCACTCTTGTTTTTTCCAAAGATATGCAAGAACGGTAAATACTAACGTAAAGAGTAGTACCCATGGTCCAATTGCTTCTCTGTGTTTCTTACTAGGATCACCTGTCTCAGTTAAGTAAGCCTTAACTTTTTCAAATCCGTCATGTGTCAGACCCACTCTAGGCATTGATGTACCCTCTAGGTGTGACTGTGGATTTTCAACAAATGTCTCTAAGAAGTGCTCACTTCTAGCTCTGATGATGATCGAGAGATCGGGAGGAAGTTTACCCATATAAGCTTTGAGCTTATCTTGGTACTCTAACACTGCCACTTTATGCTTAAGTGTATCTGTCTCTTTTTTGAACTTAGGTGTTTCACCAAGCTGATCAATCTTACCGTATCGGTTAGCGTGACATCGTCCACAAGCATCAAGATAAGCTTGTTTTGGTGTAATCTCACTTGGAGCAATAGACTTAAGGAATGCAACCATATCGGCAATCTCTTGAGCTTTATCTCCACCTGCACCGTAGAATCCTGTCATTGGGTGCATCTTACCTTTTGCAGGATCAAACTTATGCTCTACTTTGAGGGCATGAGCAGGATTTTCGATAAGGTTTGCTAAGAACTTCGCATCATAGAGTGCCCCTGCTGTTGAGAGATCAGGTGGATTTACACCGTATGCTCCTACTGCTGTTGCAGCGTCCATTGGAGCTTTATGACCGATCGCTTCGATTCCGTGACAACCTGTACAAGCACCTGCACCCATTACAAGTGCTTTACCATTTTCAGCGTTACCCTGCTTTGTGTTCTCTTTTAAATCTGAGTATGAAAAGTTGTCACCATCAACGTGCTTGTGCATTTGACTGTGTGCAAACGGCTCAACACCGATATATAGAATAGCTGTAAAGATAACAACAACGGCTAATATCTGTAATTCTTTTTTCATTATCGTCCTCCTTATGCTTTATTTTCGTTTTTGGTTACCCATGGTAAGGCAACAAAGAGTGCAATAAATACAACTGCAGCTACAAGACCAATATGGTTCCAGATACCTGTTGGAGGTAATTTACCCATTACAGTAAGAACAATCATATCAACAAGCATGATCCAGAACCAGTACTTAAAGAGACCTCTTCTATTAGCAGGGGCCACTGTATCACTCTTATCTAAGAAAGGTAATAAGAAGAACGCAACCTGTGCAAATCCAAAGGCAATTAGACCAGGATCTTTAGGGAACGGTCTTAGAATTTCATATGACCACAAGAAGTACCACTCTGGATAGATATGCGCTGGAGTCTTCAATCCATCAGCAGGATCAAAGTTAACCGGGTCCATCGCAAAGTTAAAGTGATAGAATACAAGATAGAAGAATAAGATAAGGTAAACACCCAATACAAATACATCTTTACTTAAGAAAACTGGTTGGAAAGGAATAACTTTTGACTCTTTTGTTTTTCCCTCTTTATAGAGTTTAGCAGCCTCATCATAATCGATCTCTTCACCATCTTGGTTGTTAACGTGAGGAATACGAAGAGCAGCAAAGTGAAGCCCAATAAGACCAATGATAACTAAAGGAAGTAGAAGAACATGAAGCATAAAGAATCGTGTTAAGAAGGCATCACCAGGTACATAATCCCCTCGAATCCACTCAACAAGACCAGGAGCATTCATAATACCACCAGCAATATCAGGAGAGAAACCTTCAAATAGATTGGTAATAACCATACCAGCCCAGTAACTCATCTGCCCCCATGGAAGCATATAACCCGAGAAGGCTTCAGCTGAGAATACAACAAAAAGAAGCATACCCGAAAGCCAGATCATCTCACGACCCTTTTTATAAGAACCGTAGTAGATACCTGTAAACATATGGATATAGATAACTAAAAAGACCAATGATGCTGCGACCCCGTGGATATGTCTCCATAGCCAACCAAATCCAACTTCACTCATAATAGTGTAGTTTACACTATCAAATGCTAATCCAGTATCAGGTTTATAGTACATTAACAGGAAAATTCCTGAGATTGTCAGTAGGGCAAATGTAACTGCTAATACCATTCCCATTGCCCACAGGAAGTTGATGTTTTTTGGAATCCAGTACTCTAATGCCATTACCTTTTTAACGGTAGTAACAGCGAGCCTTTGGTCTAACCACTCTTGAATAGAGTTTGCTTTTTCAAAATGTGCCATTTTTGCTCCTCTCTTATGCTATTCCAGATTTTTGCATTTCCAGATACTCTGGCCCTGCTTCACCCAAGACAATTGTGTTACCATTTACTTTAAATGGAGGAATCACTAAAGGTTTTGGTGGAGGACCAAATGTGTTCTTACCACTTGCATCAAACTCACCACCGTGACAAGCACACTTAAACTTTGTCTCACCTGGGAAATAGGCTGGAATACACCCTAAGTGCGTACAAAGACCAATCGATACATGGTATCTTGCTCCACCTGCTACGACATCTCTCTCATCTTGAGGCATATCGGCACTCTTTTTCAGAATAAAGATCGGTTTCCCTCTCCATTTTTCTGTGACAAGTTCGTTTTCTGGAATTGCACTTAAATCTACCTCTGTAAAACCAGCTGCTTTAACACTTGGAAGTGGATCCCAAGATCTTTTCATAGCATATAGTGCTGGAAGACCACCTGCTAGAGCAGTAAAGCCACCTAGGGCTAAACCCATAAAGTCTCTTCTGTTACTCATACCTTTCCTTTTTAGTTAGTAAAATTTCAATTTACAATTATATAGCAACTCTGATTAAAATCCTATAAATTTGTCTTATACCAAGCCAAAAGAAAAGATAATGCTCCAATTTGAATCAAAATGGCTCAATTGATGTTCCCATTTTTCCCATGGTTACATTATTTCACACTTGCAAAGCTTTTTTTGATAATTATTAGTTATAATAATATCTAATAATTCTAATATTCACTTTAGGAGAGGCTTTCATGAAAGAGGTCATCAATATTTATAAAAAACATCGTCAAACTGTCGATAACTATATCTCAACACTCATCACATCACTTCCACGCCCTTATGCGAAGTTTTCCGATACTATCTTTAAAGACCATCACTATATTCAATTGATGTACTCGGTGGATAAAGATCTTAAACAAATAACACCTGTTGTTTTTCGTAACCGACAAGACAACAGCCATGTTGGCAGCGATAAGAGTCACTATTTTGTGAAGCTACAACTCAATAATAAAGGGATCTATATCTCAAATCCCTATATCCACTACCGTACGGGTAAAGCGAGTCTCTCGATTGTCTACTTTAAAGATGCGGAGTATCATGTTTTTGATATCAATCTCATTGAGGTACTCGAAGAGCTCAAACTTATTGAATATAACTCACTTCATGATAAGTTTAAAAAGCTAGTCTATACGGTGGGATCGTTCTTTTTGGCACTGGTAGCCATTATGTTGATTGTCTATGGTGGGTATGTCTTTATGATGCTCTTTATCGGTGGAGGGGATCAAGATATTCTCCATGGGGTCTTTAAATCCATTATTGCTATCACCTTGGGGCTTGCTATATTTGACCTTGCCAAGCAGATATTTGAACATGAGGTGATCTTTAAATCCTTTCACCATGAAGAGGATCAGCAGTATAAGGTACTGGGTAAATTTTTGATCTCGATTGTTATTGCTTTGGCTATTGAGACTCTAATGGTAGTCTTTAAGATCGCTCTTGATGATCACACTCAGATGCTCTCAGCCTTCTATCTACTCATTGGTACAACCATTATGTTTATTGGTGTGGGGTATTTCTATAAGACTATTGTAAGTACTGAAAATAGAGAAGAGGAATAATTTGGTATCAAAAGTGTAAAATACTTTTGATACATTGACAACTCTCTATTTATCTCTTCGTGTTTTGCCCACATATCGTTGTCTTGGACGTACGATTTTGCCTTTGGGGTCTTGCTTTTGCTCCATCCACTGGGTAATCCACCCCACCGTTCGACCAATTACAAAGATAGGGGTAAACATAGAGCGTGGGATTTGAAGGGCTAGTAAAATAGTACCTGAGTAAAAATCAATATTCGGGTAGAGATTGCGTTTGACAAAATACTCATCACTTAAAGCGATCTCTTCGATACGGTTGGCTATCTCAATGATTTTGGAGTTAATGCCAAGCTCGGCTTGAAGTTTATCGCGCATCTTTTTAAGCACTCTTGCACGAGGATCAAAGTTTTTGTAGACTCTATGCCCAAAGCCCATGAGTCTAAAATCATCATTGGGGTCTTTGGCTCGTGCAATAAACTCATCCACACGTGAGACATCACCAATCATCTCAAGTTGATCAACCACCGATTCATTGGCACCTCCATGAGCACGTCCCCACAATGCATTGATCCCTGCTGAGATGGCTGCGTAGGGGTGTGCCCCTGTAGAGCATACGAGTCTTACAGTTGAAGTTGAGGCATTTTGCTCATGATCAGCATGAAGCGTAAAGATCGCATCAAGAGCATCAATCTCAACTTGTTTGATATCGACCTCTCCTCCAGGAAAAGCACGCATCATATAGAGGAAGTTTTCGGTAAAGTAGCGATCCATATCGGGATGAATATAGGGGTAGCCTTGGGAGTGGCGATAGGTATAAGCTGCAAGCGTTGGCATCTTGGCAATGATGCGTCGTGCCATCTCCATATACTCCTCTTGTGTTGAAATATCAAGATGTTGATGGTGAAAAGCACTCAAAGCCGATACCGCAGAGCTTAGTACCGCCATGGGGTGTGCACTGTTGGGAAAAGCTTCAAATATCTTTTTGATCCCCTCATTGGGATAGCGTTTGATACGCATATCCTCTTCAAATGTTTTAAACTCTTCGCTATTGGGGAGTTCACCATTGAGCAGTAGATAACAGACTTCCAAGTAGTTGTGGTTGGTAGCAAGCTGCTCAATCTCATACCCACGGTAAAGCAGTTCTCCTTTGCCTCCATCAATATAGGTAATATCCGAAGTGCAACCTGCTGTCATACCAAACCCATTGTCGTAGGTAAAATACCCAAGCTCTTTATTGAGTGTCGAGATATCGATGACATCACTGCCCAAAACCGATTCTAATATAGGAAACTCTACACTTTTGCCATTTTGATTATCTTTGAGTGTAACACTTTTCATGATCATACCTTTTGTAGTTTTCAATTATGAATTTTGACTCTAAAAGCACCTTGGTTGTTATAATAATTTCTTATTATAGCACAGTAACTTTTAGTAATAGCTAGAGAAATAGCGTTGAAGCTATTGCAACAGTTACACACTTACTCTACAGTTTCTGTGGAGTCTGACAGATTGGGATAGAATTGCTAAATCAAAAACTTTTTTCTTCATAGAATCTACATTTTATGATATAATCAAGTAATAAAATTATGGAAAACAAATGGAATATTTATCAATAAAAGAACAAAAAATAGAACTTATTAAAAAAACCTTTACACCCCTGCTGGGGCAAGTAGTTGAGGGGTATGGGATTGTTGAGCTTTTTGATGAGGATTATGATGAGTGGGATTTGTGGCATGAGTTGCCCATTCGATTACACATTGGAGAGGAGCGAGTCTCTATATCTTGGGAGAAGTTTGATGATTTGGCTCTCTCACCCAATGATGAGATTGATGAGAATTGGAATGAGAAGGTGATGCGTTGGGCTTATGAGGGAGTTGAGGCACTTGATAATGCAAAAGGGCACAAGATTGTAGGTGTTGCCATGGCGAGATATCCCCAGAGTGAGTTTTGGGCTCGATTGCTGATCTATTTGGATAATGAGAAGGTGCTTGATATCTATAATGCACTGGATGAAAATGCCTATGCACTCTATAGCAAAAGTGAGATAGAGGGTGAAGTGATAGAGATTTTATAACACTCTTTGTAAAAATGCCTGTGAGGGGAGTGAACACTCTTGTTTTTTGATATATTTTTGACGATTTTTGGCAATAAAGTCATAAACAAAGTGACGAATAGGGGAGGGGATGAGGATTAGAAAATAGAGCCATTGATAGTGACTCTTGGTATCGCGTAGTACTTTGAGTACTCCTGTGCTTTTGGAGTAGACAATATCTCCATCAATATAATAAAAAGTATTGGGGTTGGGGTGTGTTATGCCGTTTTGAGTAAGTCTCTCTTTGGCTCTATCACTTTGCAGGGGAGCAAAGTAGATCGATTGGCTCTTATCGATAGAGAAGATAAACTCTACCGACTTGGAGCAGATACCACACTCTCCATCAAAGAGTACGATTTTAGATGGTTTCAATGGCTCGATTAACTCTAGCTTTGACTTCATCTAAGCCTAAGATATGCATAATCTCATCTAGCCCCGATCCACTCATCGCTCCAAGAAGCGAAACTCTAAGGGGTTGTCCCAATTTTCCAAAGCCTAATTCACGAGCAGTTAAAAACTCATTCATGACTGTATGAAACTCTTCAGGAGAGCTTGGGTTGATCACCTCTAGGTCTTGAATAAAACTCGCTAAGATCTCTTTAGTATCGGTCTTAAAGGCCTTTTTACTCGCTTTGGCATCATACTGCGTAGGAGCATTGAGGATCAACTCTATCTGTGCCACAAGCTCAACCATCGTTTTTGCTCGTTCAATTGTTGCTTTGATGATCAACTCTTTTTTATCATGTCCAGAGATATCACAATTGTACTCTTTTAATAATTCAACCATTTGATCTACGGGCAAATTTTTCATATGGGTTGCATTGATCCAAAGCAGTTTATCAAGATTGTAGCTTGATGAGCTTTTATTGATATCTTTGGGGTCAAAGAGCTCAATCATCTCTTGTAGACTAAATATCTCTTGATCCCCATGACTCCATCCAAGACGAACCAAAAAGTTGAGCAGTGCTTCGGGTAAGAATCCTTGGGTTTTATACTCCATCACATCGGTTGCTCCATCACGTTTGGATAGCTTCTTACCCTGTTCGTTATTGATCATCGCCACATGATAGAATTTTGGCAGTGCAAATCCAAGGGCGTTGTAGACAACAATCTGCTTGGGGGTATTGTAGAGGTGGTCATCTCCACGGATGACATCGGTGAGTCCCATCTCATAATCATCAATAGCAACCACAAAATTATAGGTAGGTGTCCCATCTGCTCGTGCGATAACAAAATCATCCACTTCAGTGGCATCAATAGAGATTAAACCCTTAACACCATCATTAAACTCTAATTTTCCATTTTGTGGAGCTTTGATGCGAATGACAGGCTCTACACCCTCAGGCGGTGTGCCATCAAAATCACGATATCGACCATCGTAGCGTGCACGTTCACCCTTTGCCATCTGCTCTTCTCGTAGAGATGCCAACTCCTCTTTAGACATATAGCATTTGTAGGCTTTGCCCTCATCTAAGAGTTGATCGATATATTTTTTGTAAATATCAAATCGCTTAGATTGATAGAGAACCTCACCGTCATAGCCCATTCCTACCCAGTCAAATGCTTTGATAATAGCATCAAGTGCCTCATTTGAGTTTCGTGCCAAATCTGTATCTTCAATACGCAGCAAAAATTTGCCATTGGTTTTTTGAGCCCATAACCATGAAAATAGTGCCGTTCTAAGTCCTCCAATATGTAAATATCCTGTTGGAGAGGGTGCAAATCGTGTAACAACCATAAATAATAACCTTTGATAACGAAGTAAAATAAAAAATTGTGAGTATTATACTAAAAGTTTGACTAATCTAAGCAGTCTATGAGGGGAGAGAAGGAATTATCCCTCTCTTTATTGTTATTGTAGCTCAATAAAATCTATATTATCGGCTTGGAGTTCTTCAATAATGCTGTTAAGATTGTCTCGTGCTTCTCCTATGCTGACCGATTCACCATCATAACCACCCACAAGCTCTAGTGCCGTAGAGAGCGTTGCCATGGTAGCACGATTAACCTCAAAAAGATCGGTAAAAAACTCTGGTAAAAAGTTCTCTACAGTATCTTGTATCTCAAAATAGTCTGCTACACCCGATATAATTTTGATACCATTAAAGGGATTGGCATCATTATCAAGTGTTTGAAGCAATTGAATATTAGCATCATTGGTCTCTATTAAAACAGCACCTTCACTCAATACTCGGTTAGATACCTCACGAAGTTCTTTATCTCCTACGTAAAAAGTACAATTTTCACCCTCTTCAAAAAGAAATTTACCGCTGCTGTCGGTTGTACCTTTTGGAGCGTCACCACAATCATACTCAATTCCCTCTATATCATGATAGTAGGCTGTAGACACTTCTACATCTCCATCATCTCCACTCAAAGAACCACAGCTACTTAAAAGCAGTGTAGATGCTAACGTCAAAGATAATGTATAAAATTTTCTCATCTATTTCCTCGCTTAATATCGTGTAATTTCCAAAGATTCAGTATCCATTGCATCTGTAATTGCCAAAAAAAGACCTTCATCTGTGACATCTTCTAAATCATAGACATAAATTTTACCAATCTCATCACTGTCTATATAGCCTAGATCGTATCGTGTATTGTTGTAGTTAAAATAGAAAATACAGTTGGCACCATCTTGATATTCAAAGCCTCCATTACGATCCGTGACACCTTCAAGCATACCGCAATCATAATAGATATTACCTACACGGTATTGATAGTTCTCTAAATCTTTGATATGAAAATAAGAGTGATTGTAAGAGCTGTAACCATCATCATAATAGCTATCATAATATGGGTCGTCGTAATAGGGATCATCATAGTAGTAAGGGTCATCATAATAGGGATCATGACTATTGCCACCACCACAAGAAGTCAGTAGAAATATCGTTGAAATAACTAAAAAAAATCGTAGCATACTCTATCCTTTATTGATATATTTTTGGAATGCATATTTCAACTTTTTAAAGCTCAAATATACACTCCACCTCTAAAAGAGGTGAAATAATATCTTTTGATGTTATATTATTAACATCCTGCATAACCAATATAGTCAATCGTAAAGGACTCTACACCTGTAACAGAGTAAGTTACACCTTCTTCAAGATACCCATTACCTGTTTCAATAGCATAGCTTCCACTCACATCATCATAAAAGTCAATCTTTGTACCGTATACTGTATTATAATACCCACTATGATTCCCATTGCCATTTGAATAATAGTAGATTGTTCCATCACTGCAAAAATCAATTTGACTACCATATGTACTGACAATACTGTATCCTGCTACATTATTGATATCTATATAGCTTCCCTCTGAAATATTATTCCCATTGTCATAATCGCCACCGTTATTGTAATCACCACCGTTATTATAGTCGTCATTATACCCACCATTGTAGCCATCATCAATGAAATCACCACCACCTCCACCACAAGAGGTTAAGAAGAGAGCCGTTAATAGAGCTAGAGCCAATTTTGTTAAAGTTTTCATGATTACTCCTTTTTGTATTATATTTAATTATAGCACTTTGCAAATAAAATTGATATTAATTACCAATTACAATTTTATTGGGGTCGATATTGATATCGGCACTGTAGAGTATATCTTTGGTGTTTTCATCAAATATCTCATAAATTCTACCGTTTTTGAGTTGATCGTTTGAGATACTAAAGAGTTCGTTGTCTCTATAGTAAAACCGACAACTTGTACCCTCTTCATAGACAAATCCACCATAATTATCGGTTCGTACTCTATCAAGATAACCGCACTCATACTCCAAGCCCTCTACAGGATACTGTTCGATATAGAGATAGGTTTTCCCATATCCTTCAATATCACTAGGCTCAGTTTGTTCATAGTAGGGATTATTGTTGCAGCTGTTTAACAAAACTGCTATCAATAACCCTAAAGATGATTTAATTACATATCTCATGATACTCCTTTATTGCTTCATTTGAATCTATGGTTTTGATATGGCGTTTTTGTGCCTCTTGTGCCATTATACCACTATATTGGTTTGAAATAAGGTTTTTTTGCTTATCGTAGAGCTTTGCCGAACCCACCCCGCAACTTGGCGATTTGCTTTTGCCTATCAAGCACTCAATATCATTGTATTTATCCAAAAAGTTTTGAGCGTATGCTTTGATAGGAGTGGTTAGATTTTCACCTGTACTATTTGATATTGCTTCGATACTGCCATCTATCTCTACGAGATCCATAGTTGGTCGGGGAGTTCCAAAAGCATAATCTTCGGGGCAAAAGGGGATAAGCTCTATATTTTGTGCATTTAATAACTCTACTAACTCACTATCATAGTTACTCTCACCACTGTATTTACACTTTTCCCCCAACAGACAAGCCGATATTGCTACACTTTTCATCTACAGAGCAAAAAGTACCACATAGACAATAATCCCCGTCACAGAGGTTGCCACAATCCCCATCGCCACACGCATTCCTGCTTTTTTGTGGTTATACTCAGAGCTTGGTGACTCAATAATATTGTACTTTTTGGATTTGATCATCGTCTCTATCCACAGATAGAGCGTCACAAGAGCAATCAAGATATGCACAATCAAAATAGTAAGTGCCACACCGTAGCTTACAGAAGTAGCTTTGACATACTCTGCAAAACCTCCACCCAAACGTACACCATACTCAAAATAGCCTACCACGATGACTGAGGTGATCAAGATAATCACTTGGGTAATATGGTGAGCTTTGTAGCTCTGCTTTTTGGCTAAGTAAATCGAACCCCCTACCAAAGCAGGTAAGAGTGCTACAATCACCGTCACAAAATCCATAAAGAGCGGAGCTCTTGTACCCAAAAATCCAGTTTCAAACATATATTCCATTTATATCATTTTCCTTTTTTTGCTTTAACAAATCACGATTGATTTAATTTCAGTAAACTCTTCTAAAGCCCACTTTGGACCCTCTCTTCCAATACCCGAAAGTTTCGCCCCACCATAGGGCTGTACATCAAAGCGTAAAGTTGGAATATCATTAATGACTACTCCACCACTTTGAGCCTCTTCGATAAATCGCTGTGTCAATTTAAGATCGTTTGAGAAGATTGAAAACTGCAATCCATAGTCGGTATTATTAATTTTACTCATCGCCTCTTCGTAGCTCTCAACCGCAACCAAGCTTACAATAGGAGCAAAGACCTCTTCACAAACAATTTTCATCTCATCCGTGACATCTGCCATTACGGTAGGCAAAAATACACCATTCTCATCAAGCTTGGCTCCACACAGTGCTTTTGCCCCCTCATCGATAGCGTTTTGCACCCAGCTAGTCGCCCGTTCATTGGATTCATCATTAATCAGTGGTCCAATAAAGGTATCATCTTCAAAGGGTGAGCCAACTTTTAGTTTCTCTGTCTCTTTGGCTAAAAGTGTGCTAAACTCCTCATAAACATCCTTGGCAACATAGATTCGTTGCAAGGAGATACAGACTTGACCGCTGTTGATAAAGGCACCAAAGGCACACCTTTGAGCTGCCAACTCCAGATCAGCACTCTTGTCAATATAGGTCGCTGCATTTCCACCAAGCTCAAGTGAGACCTTTTTAATCCCTGCTTGTGACATAATGATGCGACCCACAGGAACTGAACCTGTAAAGGAGAGTACTCTAGGAATAGGACTCTGCACTAGAGTTGAACCCACCTCAACATCACCGTAAACGACACTGAGGGCATCTTTAATAGCGTGCTTGGATTCGATAAAGGCCTTGGCTAACATAAAGGAGGTCATGGGAGCTTCGGGGGTGGGTTTGAGCACTACCGCATTTCCTGCACCAAGGGCAGGGGCAACTTTATGGACTACCAAATTAAGAGGGAAGTTAAAAGGAGTAATACACGCTACCACTCCTGCAGGTTCTCTTCGATAAAATGCTAGTGTCTTTTTACCACTTGGAGCGATATCGGTGGGGATGGTTTCACCGTGTAGATTGGCTAGTTCATAGGCCGTAATCTTGATCGTCTCAATGGCCCGTTGGACTTCAACTCGTGAAAAGGCGATGGGTTTGGCTACCTCTTTTGTAAGGGTTTGGGCAAACTCCTCTAGGTGTTCATTGAGTGTGTTAGCCACATCTTCTAGCCATGCAATACGTTGGGATAGTGGAGAGGCTTTGGTTGCAACTGAAGCTTTTTTTGCAATCTCCAATGCCCGAGCGGTATCCTCAGCACTACATTTTGGAAAGGTTATGACTGCCTCTTTGGAGTAGGGATTTATAATCTCTCCTCTCTCTTCTTTATCGGCCTGGGTCGAGCCAAAATAGACATAGGCTTTGTTATTCTCTTCTTTTTTCTCATCTGATTTAAAAAATCCAAACATATCTGCTCCTTATTGGGTCTTTGTCATTATGATAATTTTCTTTTAATCTTATATTTTAGCTAAATATGGTTTAAGAGTGTATATTTTGCTTGTAATTATTAAGAGTAGACTATTTGAAGATGTTCATAAAGTTTTGTACTCTACTCCTACAAATTGCAGGAATAGAATTGATTACTATTTAAAAAGTTGTGAGTGTGAGCCTATTCGAGCCAACCAAATATTGGTTTCATCTATTTTATAGATAACCAATAAGTCTCCACTTACATGAAACTCTCTAAAACTTCTCCATTCACCTTGAAGTGGATGATCTTTTGCCTCAGAAGGTAGCTCTTTACCTTCAATAAGTTTGCCTATATACAAAATAAATTTAGTGTAATGCTGATCACTAAATTTTAATTTGTTTCTCACTCCACGACAAAGCAAAAAAATTATGGTAAACTTATAAGAAAAGATTAGAGTGTGTAAAAGATATGAAACATTTAGAAGATATAAAAGAGCTATTGGAAAAATATTATAAGTGGGAT
>Ga0193953_1000625_pt1 | contig 18146 bp, 13 predicted proteins | sample BB_4_MG_FD_140325 | JGI IMG/M metagenome (GOLD analysis project Ga0193953, IMG submission 140325) | Microbial mat bacterial communities from the Broadkill River, Lewes, Delaware, United States - BB_4_MG | ecosystem: Environmental > Aquatic > Freshwater > River > Microbial mats | place: USA... | reverse complement strand
TGGCGTTGGTGCCAGTGATTCAACCGCCAATTATGCGTTTGATCATACCTAAACGTGAGCGTTTGATTAAAATGAAACCGCCACGCGCTGTTTCTAAAACTGAGAAAGTAATGTTCCCCATTATTGGTTTATTGTTGACAACCTTTATTTCGCCGTCAGCATTGCCACTTTTAGGTATGTTATTCTTCGGAAATCTACTGAAAGAATCTGGTGTTACAGAGCGATTGGCAGATACTGCCCGTAATGCAATGATCAACATTATTACCATTCTTTTAGGTATTACTGTTGGAGCCTCTACGCAAGCAATGCGTTGGGTGGCCGATCCAGATACCGGGGAGATGATTAATAAGGGGTTCTTGTCAGTTGATTCAATTAAAATCTTTGCTTTAGGTGCTGTTTCATTTATGGTAGCTACTGCTGGTGGATTATTATTCGCTCGTTTGATGAATATGTTCTTGAAAGGCGATAATAAGATCAACCCTCTAATTGGAGCTGCAGGTGTGTCTGCGGTACCGGATTCGGCTCGTGTTGTTCAGCATGAAGGTTTGAAGAGTGATCCGAATAACCACCTGTTAATGCATGCCATGGCACCAAACGTTTCTGGTGTAATTGGATCTGCAGTGGCAGCTGGTATTTTACTGGCTTTCTTGATGTAAGATTAGTAAAAATTGATATATAAAAAGCAGCCTCAAATGGGGCTGCTTTTTTGTTTTCTATCTTCTCCTCATAAAAGAGGAGTTTTTAATGAGAGCTTGCTAAAACAATTTCTTTTGGACATTGGTACCTGGCTCAGTTTTCCCTTTCTCCATTAATATATTTATGGCAGGAATACATCGGCCGCAATTGCAGGCAGCACCTGTGATCAGTTGAACATCTTTTAGCTTCGTAGTGTGGGTTATCTTTATAGCTGTTACAATTTCCTTTTCTTTTACATTGCCACACAAGCAAACTATTCGATTCATACGTAGTCTTTTCTTTGCAAAAGTAAAAAAGTGTGGGCTATGAGCAAATACGCAAGTTGAATGGTGTAATATTAAGTCCCTTCATCAAGTTTTTCTCTTAAATATTTTAGTTGTGTTAATAATTCAATACGGCTGGAGGTGTTGAAAACAGTACAGCTCAATGAAAAAATTAATAAAAATTAACAAAAATTCATAAAAATTCTTGGTTCGCTCAGATTATCCATTAACTTTGTATGTAAGGATGTAAATGTTTAGATAACGATTTGAACAATTAACTCGATAGATGATAATAGATCAAAATTATCAATCCAAATGTTGTTTCGAATTGTAAATTGATTACTTTTGCAACTGAAAAATCGCCATTTTCACAAAGAGTAATTTTTTAAAGAAATTATACAACTAAAGAAAAATACCTTTATCGCCATTATTAATTTAAACCTTTAATCTATGAACACTAGAAACCGTCATTCTTCCAAATTAGTATTCGGATAATCATCAGATTTTTTTACGTGTGATTCTATTCATGCATTAAATTGTTATGTTCTGTATCTACATTTTGTAAATGCGGAAGTAAACATTGGATAATTTAAATTGCTTAAGTGATTTTTGTTTCCAAAATGGAATAATTATGTCTTAAGCGAACTAATCAATATCACTATTATTAACTTAAACCTTTTGTTTTATGCGCAGATTAGCTTTAATCTTGTCCATTTTTGTCTTGCTGGGCGCAAACGCTTTGTATGCTCAAACAAAGACCATTACCGGTACAGTAACTGGTAGTGAGGACGGAGAACCCATACCGGGTGTTTCTGTTGTAGTACGAGGAACTACTATTGGTACTATCACACGTGTAGATGGTACTTACTCGTTAAGTGTTCCTGAAGATGCCACTAATTTATTATTTTCATTTGTAGGGATGACTACACAAGATGTAGCCATTAAAGGACGTTCGGTCATCAATACCGCAATGGAATCAGAAATGATTGGTGTGGATGAAGTTGTAGTAACAGCTTTAGGTATTAAACGAGAGTCTAAAGCTCTTGGATATGCTGTACAGGATGTTAAATCTGAAGAATTAACAAAATCAGCAAATGCCAACCTTGTAAATTCCATTAGTGGTAAGGTTGCTGGTGTGAATGTGACCAGTTCAAGTGGTGTAGCTGGTGGTTCTTCTTTTATTACCATTCGTGGTACGGCTTCTATTACAGGTAATAACCAGCCATTGTTTGTGGTTGATGGGATTCCTATTGACAACTCACAAAATTATTCTGGTAATCCGGATGATGGCCGTAACAACCTGACAGGAAGTGTAGGATTTTCGAACCGTGCCATCGATTTAAATCCGGATGATATTGAAAGTATGTCTGTACTTAAGGGGGGTGCTGCAACCTCTCTATATGGAATCCGGGCTGCTAACGGTGCCATTATTATCACTACCAAGAAAGGTAAAATGACTGATGGAAAAACTGTAAATGTAAGCTTTAACAGTAGTGTAAGAGTTGACAAAATCAGTCAGGTACCTGGGTTGCAAAAAAAATATTCACAAGGTTATGATGGTGAATATCATGAATTTGATGCAATGTCTTTTGGTGCGCCTATTGATCAGTTGGAGTATGATGGATCTGATTATGAATGGAGTTCGTTAGGACGTTTGGTTGCTAAAGGAACTGGGAACGGAACTCCTGCCAGAGCCTATGATCATTATGATTTTTTCCAGACTGGTGTTACCTATAATAACTCCTTGAGTATTAGTGGCGGTGGAAAAGATGGTACTTTTTACATGTCAGTAGGTAGTATGGAAGCTGAAGGTATTGTGCCAAATAATGAATTCTCGAAATATAACTTTCTGATGTCCGGGGAGTTTAAAGCCAGTGATAAGTTTAAATTCATGGGATCTGCCAATTACATTCACTCTGGTGGTGTGCGTATCCAGCAAGGTTCCAACACTTCTGGTGTGATGTTAGGACTGTTAAGAGCTGCTCCGACATTTGACAATGCAGATGGCTATGAGTTTGAAGATGGAACGCAAAGATCTTACAGAGGAAGAACAGGTTATGATAACCCGTATTGGACAGCAAATAATAACCAACTGACGGACCGCGTTGATCGCTTAATTGGTAACATTGGTTTTGAATGGGAGTTAGCGCAAAACCTTAAGTTGAGATACAAATTAGGTATTGATATTTATACTGATAAACGTAAGTTGGCCATGGCCATTCACTCCAATGATAAACGATCCGGACAGGTACAGGATGATGAGCATTTCAACCGGGATATTAACTCTGATTTGATTTTATCCTATAACAAAGATCTGACTGATGATTTGAATTTTACAGCCATGGGTGGATGGAACTTGTATGATACTTACTACCAACAGGTGTATATGCAAGGTGATGGTTTGACCATTCCTAAGTTTTATCACATGTCAAATACAGCTACTCAACTGGTTAGAGAAAGTGTTAATCAAAAAAGGACAGCTGCTTTTTATGCCGATTTAGGTATTGGTTATAAAAACATGGTATTCTTGAATCTAACTGGTCGTAATGAGTGGTCAACTACTTTACCGGAAGGTGAAAATTCTTTCTTCTACCCATCTATGAACGCTGGTTTTGTATTTTCTGAATTACCGGTATTTGACAACTTCCCGGCTTTGAGTTTTGGTAAAATCAGAACATCCTATTCGGTATTGGCAAATGATGCTTTTCTTTATGCTACCAACACTTATTATGAATTAGCCGGCTATGGAGACGGATCAACCGATGGTATCTCTTTCCCGTTTAATAGTCAACCTGGTTTTGTGTATGGTGACACAAAAGGAAATAATGAGTTAAAGCCTGAAAAGTTAAAATCATTTGAAGTAGGTTTGGATTTACGCTTCTTCCAAAATCGTTTGGGTTTAGATGTGTCTTATTATAACAATGAAAATGAAGATTTGATTCTAAGTGTGCCTATTTCAGGAACATCGGGTTATACTAACCAGGTATTGAATGCAGCTTCGATGTATAATAAAGGGATTGAAGTTGTATTAAACGGAACGCCTATTAAGACTCAGGATTTTTCATGGGATATTCTGGTGAACTTTACCCAGAATAAAAATGAGGTGACAGAGCTGGCTGAAGGTGTACCCAATGTGTCGTTAGGAGGATTTACCAGTGCACAGATGCGTGCCATTGTTGGTAAATCTTATGGATCTATTTATGGAACTAAATGGGCACGAAATGATGCTGGTCAAATGTTGATTGATGATGATGGTTACCAGATTTGGGATCCTGAAATGGTTTACTTAGGTGACGCCATGCCAGAATGGACTATGGGTATTACCAATACGTTCAATTATAAGAGTGTCACACTCTCTGCTTTATTGGATATTAAACATGGTGGAAAAGTTTGGAATGGTACTAAGAACGTAATGAAATATTTTGGTACCCATAAAATCACTGAAGATCGGACTAAAAAGGTAGTTCTAGAGGGTGTTAATGAGAACACTGGTCAGCCTAATACCAAAGAAATTACTTTAGACGAATACTATTGGGTAAATATTGACAATGGCTGGGCTGGTGCTTCTGAACCTGCTATCGAAGATGCTGGTTGGGTGCGCTTGCGTGAAGTAACATTGTCTTATCAACTACCAAAATCATTGATCAGTAAAATTGGTTTGGGTTCTGCCAGTGTATCATTTACAGGTAATAACCTGATTTTAGAAACGGATTATACAGGTGTAGATCCTGAAACCAGTTTGATGGGAGCAAGTAATGCTCAGGGGCTTGATTATTTTAACATGCCTGGAACAAAATCCTATGTATTTGGATTAAAAGTTAATTTCTAATTAAAAAAATATTTAGGTTATGAAGAATAAAATAAATATACTATTGATTCTATTTGCGTTAGGCTTTGCCTCTTGCGAATCCTGGATTGATCCCGATATTAATGTGGATCCTAATAATCCCAGTGCGGCACCCGTTAGCTTAGTTTTACCTGCAGCGCAAGGTGGAATTGCCTATTCGGCTGGTGGTGAATTGTCTCGTTACACGGGTTATTGGACGCAACAGATTACTGGTATTGCCAATCATGCTGCCCGTCATGAAACGTATGCTACCAATGAGGCAGATGTGGAAAACTTATGGAAGTTTTATACCTATGCTGGTACCTTGATGGACTTGCGTACCGTAATTGACCAAGCTACTGAAGAAGGAGCTACTCATTATGCCGGTGTTGCTAAAGTGCTTATGGCATATAAGTTAGGTGTTACTACCGATATGTGGGGTGATGTTCCTTACGAAGATGCATTTAAAGGTGACGAAGGAAATATTACGGCAGCTTATCAAACTCAAGAGCAGATTTATGGTGTTCTTTTTGGATTACTAACAGAGGCTGTTACAGATTTAAATGCTGCAGAAAGTGCTACCTCACCTGATTCAGATGACCTGATTTATGGTGGTGATCTGACAAAATGGAAAAGAGCTGCTTATGCACTGAGAGCCAGGTTTGCAATACATTTATCAAAAGTTAATGGGAATACTGCTTATACCGATGCCCTTGCTGCCATACCTAATGCATTCGCTTCGAATGACGATAATATGGGTTTTCAATTTGGGGAAGCTAAGGTTGAGAATGCCCCTCTATTTCAATATTTAGAGCAAAGAGGTGGTTACATCGGTGGTGTAGGTAAATACTTGGTTGACTTGTTGAAAAATGGTGGCGATACAGATCCGCGTTTAGCTGTTTATGCAGAACCTTTGGAAGATGGGACTTATGAAGGGTTCTTACCAGGGGCTACAGTAGCTGATAAATCTGAAATAGGTGATTTATTTACCAAAGCAGATGCAATTGTCAACTTTATTACTTATGCAGAGGTGAAGTTTATTGAAGCAGAAGCACATTTCTCAAAAGCATCACCTGATTTAACTGCTGCTGCAACTGCTTATAATGAGGCAGTAAAGGCTTCATTGGCTCAATATGGTGTATCTGATACAGGTTGGGAAGGTAGAAATGCTAATGAAACAGCTGGAACAATCACGCTAGAGAAAATCATGAAAGGGAAATACCTTGCTACTTTTCTTTCGGAAGAAACCTTCTCTGATTGGAGGAGACATACGGCGTTATTTAATTTGCAACTTGCTGCTGGCGCAAAAACAGATGAAATTCCCAGAAGATTTCCTTATGCGCAATCTGAAAGAGAATATAATTCAGAAAATATGCCAGGTGGTTTAACCCTTACAGATCGTAACTGGTGGGACAAATAGGACAATTTAATAGATCTGAACGACTAAGCTGTGATGGGACGTAGATTAAAGGTTTAGTTGTGTGAGTGAAGGGGCGCTGAGGAGCGCCCCTTCTATTATTTATAAACTTATTATTTCACTTTCATCGATAAGCCTGATACCATCAAAAACACTTCATCAGCCAATTTGGCAATGTGCTGATTCATCCAGCCTTGTAAATCCGTAAATTTGCGCTGAATGTCATTGGTGCTTTGACCACCCATGCCAATTTCATTGGAGACGATGATGAATGTGGCATTCTGTTGAATGAGCCTCTCAAATTCAGCTTTAGCTTCTTCTAGGGATTGATCTACTTCACTTTGGTTGTCAAAGAAGAAATTGGTGAGCCATAGGGTGATACAATCCATCAAGACAACCTGTCCGGAATAATCATGTTTCGATACCTCTTTTTCTTCTTCTATATTAGTCCATTGAGGGCCGCGATCAGCTTGATGCCGCTTGATGCGATTATGATGTTCTTCGTCCCAGATTCGCGAAGTAGCCAAATATACTGGATTCTCAGATAGCTCTAATGCCATATTTTGTGCGTAACTGCTTTTCCCGGAACGTTGCCCCCCTGTGATGAAAATTATTCTTGCCATATAAGTGTTTTTACCACAAAGGAACTCAAAGGAATATTCACAAAGAAACATGAAGGAAAATAAATTACTTTGTGAGCCTTTGTGATGTACTTTGTGTTCCTTGGTGGTTATTTTTTTTACAGGATGACTCTTTTTATTCCGCTTTTTAAATGACTTACATTGAAATTTACCAATAGTCCCAGCTTACAATCAGATAGTTTCATATAGGTGAGGATTTGAGCTAAATGAATATCAACAAGAGTTTCCACAGCTTTTATTTCGATAATAATATTGTTTTCAACTAATAGATCAACTCGATAACCGGTTTCAAGTTTTACATCTTTGTAGATTAAGGGCAGAGGTTTTTGCTTTTCCACTTTTAGACCAGATTGATGCAATTCATAATACAAACATTCTTCATAAGCACTTTCCAATAGGCCAGGGCCTAATGCTGTGTGAACTTGAAATGAACAATCTAAAACTGTTTTGAAAACTTTCTCTATGTCCATAAAATCATGTATTTTATCGTAATGAACTTTGTGCGCCATTGTAGTTAAAAAAAATACGATAAAACTCTCTAACCGCAAAGTACCTCTAAGGATGTCGCAAAGTTGTATTAGAGAAAAAGAATACTCTTTGAGAGTCTTTGTGATGTACTTTGTGTCCCTTTGTGGTGAAAATTACCCTTTCAATATTTTCACTTGTGAGTATTCAGCCGAATGAATATCAATTTTAATGACCGCACCATAATTGAGATGAAGATTGAATATTTTATCCGACGGGATGTTCAGGTATTTCATTAAAAAAGATCTAATAACTCCTGAGTGTGTTACTATTGCAGTTTTAGTTGAATTAGTTTTATTTATTACTTCAGTTTCGAATTCATTTATTCGTTTGATGAAATCTTTAAATGATTCACCACCAGGAGGGGAGAGGTGCATAAAATCTTTAGCCCAGATGTCTAATTTATCTTTCGGAAGATCTTGCCATAGCTGTTTCTCCCATTGTCCAAAACTCATTTCCATGAGTCGGTCATCTCGTTGAAAAGAAAGATCGGGAAAGAGTTTTTGAGCCAGTTTAGAGCACCTTATGAGCGGGCTAGAGAAGATTGAGTCTGGTTGAAAGTCGGCAATAATCTTTTTGATTTCAGAAGCCTCTTTTTCAAAGGTGCCATTGACATCCAAATCCGACTGACCATAACAGGTGCCTGGTTCAACATTTGGAGTTGTATGCCGTATTAATAAAATTTCCATCATCAAAAGCTTTTAATCCATTCTTCAAATGGAGCACCTGAAACAGTACTCAGTTTAAAATAGGCAATTAAAAACAGATAACACACCACTTCTGTAACTTGCTGTATAGTACCCAGACAATCACCTGTGTACCCCCCTATCCATTTATAAAAATAAAGCTCCAGTAACCACTTGGCTATGAAAGCCGGCCCAATTATTAAAAAAACGAAGATATCCTGGAAGAAGAATACCGGAATGAGTGCTACACTAATTGCTAAGGTGAGATCTCTGGGGCGCAATGCTTTGGCGATGGGTTTTGATTTGCTGGTTTCATCTTCACGCACATATTCCAGGCTGTACATGGTCCAGGCAGCCATTGAACGACTTATCATGTGACCTGTTATCATTGCCGCAATCACCTGCCAATCTGATAAAACGTTTAAAGTCTGAAATTTGACCAAGAGTAACATCAATATTCCGATGGCACCGTAGGCCCCTAATCGGGAATCCTTCATGATGACCAGGATTTTCTCTTTAGTCCATCCTCCGCCAAATGCATCGCAAACATCTGCAAATCCATCCTCGTGAAAAGCTCCTGTGGCCAATATTGTTGCAGCCATGGATAATAGAACCGCGACACTGTGTGGGAATAAAAATGATGCTACGTAAAATACACCAGCTCCAATTCCGCCTACAATCAAACCGATTATAGGCAGATACCGGTTACAACGGTTCAGGTTTTCTTGTGAAAAGGCAATGTTATGGGGAATCGGAATGCGCGTGAAAAAACCTAAAGCGGTCAGCAGTAAATCCCATTCTTTTCTAAGCTTGAACATTTCTTTCTAATTAGATGAAATTTGAATTGTAGTCAAAGATGAATCAACTTTCACCTTTTAACTTTACTCTTTTATCTTGTTTCTACACTTTATTACTTACCCCCGCATCTTCGAAACTATTCATTTCATTCATGAAATTAACAGCCGACTGAATGAGTGGATAAGCTAAAGCCGCTCCGGTTCCTTCGCCTAATCTCAGACCCATATCCAATATTGGATTTGCCTGCAGATGATTCAGCATCAATAGGTGCCCTTGTTCATTGGATTGATGGGTGAAAAGACAGAAATCTTTTACCTGATTGTGGATGGCAACAGCAGCTACCAAAGCAGATGTGGTAATAAAACCATCTACCAAAATTATCATACCTAATTCAGCTGCTTTCAGCATTCCCCCGCAGATAGTAGCAATTTCATAACCACCAAAGGTTGCCAGTATTTCTGTTGGATCGGAGATTTGTTCATGAAGGTTGAGTGCTTTTTCGATCACAGCAGCTTTGTGAATAATTCCTTCGGCATTTAAACCAGTACCAGCTCCGGAGGCTTCCTGTGGCGATATATTTGCCAGTTTACACAAGAGTGCTGTAGCAGAAGTAGTATTTCCAATTCCCATTTCGCCAAAACCAATCACATTGGATCCTTGATCATGTAGTTTTTGGATGATGTTAGCTCCATTGGTGAGTGCTGACTGGCATTCTGCCAAAGTCATGGCAGGTTCTTTCATGAAATTGCGGGTTCCTTTTCTGACTTTGCGGTTGAGCAATCGTTCTGAGGGTTCAAAGTCATGGTTAACACCGGCATCTGCTACTAGTAGTTGAATATTATTTTGTCGACAGAATACATTGATAGCTGCACCTCCCGAAAGGAAATTTAGGACCATTTGGTGAGTCACTTCCTGCGGGAAAGGGCTAACTCCTTCTTCAGTGATGCCATGGTCGCCGGCGCAAACCAAAAGAGCGGGTTGTTTCAATTCCGGGGTAAGGGTTTGTTGGATCTGACATACTTTGAAGGCAATTTCTTCCAGCTTACCTAGAGAACCTATCGGTTTAGTTTTGAAATCAATCTTGTGTTTAATTTGCTCATCAAGTGATGTGTTGATGGCTTTGATGTTTAACTCCTGCATTCGTTTTGTTTTTAATGTTCACAAAATCTTCAGGAGGGAAGTAAGTCACAGAAAAAAGTGAACGAATAATTGATCCTATCCACAATCGCTGAAACAACACTTTTCCCCGAAGTTATTATATTTTTCTATTCAAGGCAGGTCTTCTGGCTTTCCGGGCTTTTGATACCTTCCCATTCTTCCTGACTGCTCACGATAGTCATCGTGGCAGAAGGATCAGAACAGTGGCTAAATGCAATTCAAAAGCGGATTCATTTATTAGCCTATTAGAAATAGTATAATAAATGACCGGATTACAGCTGCGGGGACAGCTCCGAACTTTTCTGAATGGACAGAAGCATCGGATTCCCTATTAAGCTAGTGCACCTTGATGGGGCAAAAGTATAAAATAATTAGAAGGATTATCAGGGAGTGAGGGAGAAAAATTAACGTGATTCGATACTTAGAAACAGTGTTTTTTAATTGACATTAGTAGTAGAAATTGAAGTGCGGAGGCCTTCAAATTTTAGTGATAAAGTTTAATTATCTGTTTAAGAAATTATTCCTTTGTAGTGATATCCCAAACTCTCAACTGTTTGTTCTATTTTTTGTAAATCAATAGATGTGGCATCAATGGCTACACGATTCGTCTTTGGGTCAGCCGTTACTATTTCAATATTCTTCAAATTCATTAGATTCTTCTCAACACTTGCTTTACAGTGGCTACAGGTCATGCCTTCAACTCTGATTACAATAGTTGTCAGAGAGGCAGGAGCCGAAAAAGTCAGATTGGATAGAGTTGGGGCTTTGAATGAAGGGGTTTCAGAGTTTGCCAGGGGTTTAAATAAAACAGACTTCGGTGATTGAGCTTCTTTATTGGCTTTTCTTCTTTTTTGATAATTACGTATATAACCATTAATAATCAGTGCGATTAATAGGATGGCTGAAGCTACTTGAAACCATTCCGGCAACAATTCATGCCGGTGGGCATGGTGTAAGGCCTGATCAGAGAGGGTAAACCATTCGCGAGGTAAAAATGTATTAATGAGCACTCCAAATAATAGAGCCCCGGCAATAATTGACCCTAAATAGCTGAAAAGCGTTTTTGAACCAAATACTTTTCGGATAACCGTTATGGTGGCCGCATTTGTAGCCGGACCGGCCATTAACAATACCAAGGCAGCACCCGGCGATAAGCCTTTTAGCATTAGAACAGCGGCGATGGGTACTGATGCTGTTGCACATAAATAGAGAGGTACGGAGGCTATTAATACCATCAACATACTTAATGGCTCATTATCCAGATATTGGGTGAAGAAATCATCCGGAATTAATACGGCCAGTATTCCTGCTATTATTAAGCCAATAACTAACCATTTGGCAATGTCCATTAAGAATTCATAAAAACCATAGTGAAAAACACGGAATAAACCGGATTTTGACTTTATCCTTTTAGATTCACAAGCCACACCTGCTTGTGCTGCATTTACTTCATCTTTTTTAGCCACTACATTGGTTAAACCACCGCCAATGACACCGGTTATTAAGGCAACAATGATACGGATTATAGCAAAGGGGAGCCCTAATAAGGAGTAGGTGACCATTAACGAATCTACCCCTGTTTGAGGTGTAGAAATTAAGAACGAAACACTGGAACCTTTGGATGCACCATTTCTGTAAAAAGAGATTCCTGTTGGTATGACACCACATGAACAAAGGGGAAGAGGGATGCCTAAAATGGCTGTGTTGACCACCGATGACCAGGAGCTTTTTCCCATGTAGCGATTAATCCATTTTTGTGGAAACCATACTTTTAAAACTCCGGCAAAGAAAAATCCTAACAAAAGGTAAGGTGACATCGCCTTTAGTAAGTCGATTAGCCCATTTATAAATTCATGTATTATAGTCATTATAATTGATTTGTCCTCTACATGTATAACTGCAAAAGTGGCATTTAGTTTTACTACTGTAGGATATTTAAAACTATTGATATCTACATGTGTGCAAATCTAAGGATTTCGTGCAAAAAATCCTGCCGGCTGGGCAGGATTTGAAGTAATATTTTTTAGGAGTGAATCCTTGTATAAATCTATTACACGGGGCTATCGCATGTCAATGACTTCTACATCCGGATTGGCGGCTGTATCAAAAGTAAAGGTTTTATCCTTCACCTCGTCATTGATTTTCATGGATTTCACCACAATGGTGTAGTTATTTCCATCTTTCCCAACCTGACGAAGTGAATATAACTGTAAATCATCTTTGAGAATTAATAACTTAATTCTTGAAAAAGGCTTATCTCTGTTTTCGGGATATAAGTCAATTTCGTGGCAGGATTTGCCGTCAACAGTGCCTTCGCCGATATAGTTGAAGGTATATCCTTTTTCGTAAATGGTGAATATGGTTGCAGGATTTAAGGTTTCTTCATCTGAAGGATCCGGTTCAGATACATTGACCTCTTCAGCATCTATCATGTGCGTGTAAAGTGCCGTTCCATCATAGTAGGAATCGACATCCATTAACGATACTTTATACATATTCCCTTTCAGCACGATTTTGCCATCATAAATTTCGTTGATCTCTTCCTGTAAGTTTTCCATGGCAAAGGAGAAATCAGCTTTAATGGTTTGATAGGCTTTTGTTTTTGAAGAAACCTGATCTAATATTTCTTTTGCTTTTTCTGACGATTGAGCTTGTAAAGAGAGGCCCATCAAGCAGGCAAATAATAATGTTAAGGTATGTTTCATATTCATTTTTTTCTTGATTTCGGTTATTTGCTTCTAATTGGATCACAAAGAAACAAGAATTATTCCAAAATTGACAACTATTAAAATTGACTTAAAATTCTTTCCAGTTCCACTTCATCGGGCACCAATACCTGGCGGGCTTTACTACCTTCAAAAGGGCCAACAATACCGGCAGCTTCCAATTGATCAATAATACGTCCGGCACGGTTATATCCTATGGAGAAACGCCGCTGAATGAGTGAAGTGGAACCTGATTGATTGGCTACCACTACCCGGGCCGCATCATCAAACATTTGATCGCGCTTAGACATATCTACTTCTCCGGCTTCACTACCACTTTCGGCACCATGGTAATCGGGTAGCATAAATGCGGAGGTGTATCCTTTTTGCTGTCCAATAAAATCAGTGATTTCTTCTACTTCCGGAGTGTCAACAAAGGCACATTGTACCCTGACCAGGTCACTGCCCTGGGAAATCAACATATCACCCCGACCAATTAACTGGTTGGCACCCGGTGAATCCAATATGGTTCTGGAGTCAATCATAGAAGCCACTTTAAAGGCGACACGTGTCGGGAAGTTAGCTTTGATCACCCCGGTAATAATATTCGTGGACGGACGTTGGGTGGCAATGATCATGTGAATGCCAACCGCACGGGCCAACTGGGCAATACGGGCAATGGGCATTTCCACTTCTTTACCAGCTGTCATAATTAAATCGGCAAACTCATCAATGATCACTACTATATAAGGAAGGAAACGATGTCCTTTTTCAGGATTTAGTTGCCGTTTCACAAATTTATGGTTGTACTCCTTAATGTTTCGAGCATGGGCTGATTTCAATAACTCATATCGATCATCCATTTCAATGGTGAGCGAGTTGAGGGTATTTACTACTTTCTGCACATCTGTGATAATGGCATCGTCATCATCACCCATTTTTGCTAAAAAGTGACGTTCGATCTTGGAATAGATGTTAAGTTCCACTTTTTTAGGATCAACCATCACAAATTTCAGTTGCGAAGGGTGTTTTTTGTAGAGTAGGGAGGTGATGATCGCATTTAAACCAACCGATTTTCCTTGTCCGGTTGCACCAGCTACCAACATGTGCGGTGCTTTGGCCAAATCCACTACAAATGTCTCGTTGGAAATGGTTTTTCCCAAAGCAATGGGGAGCTCATATTTCGTGTGCTGAAATTTCTTAGCAGAAATAATCGAGCGCATGGAAACAATTTCAGCTTCAGAGTTCGGAACTTCAATACCAATGGTACCACGTCCCGGAATCGGGGCAATAATCCGAATACCCAATGCAGCTAGTGATAGTGCAATATCATCCTCCAGGTTTTTAATTTTGGAGATTCGCACTCCGGGCGCCGGAACAATTTCATACAATGTAATGGTTGGCCCAACGGTAGCTTTTATGTTTTTAATCTGGATTTTATAATCTTCCAGCGTTTTAACAATCTTGTTTTTATTGGCAATCAACTCCTCTTCGCCTACCTCACCGGCACCACCCTGGTGATCCTCTAATAACTCCAAATTAGGTAATTGATAGGAGGATAAATCCAATGTAGGGTCATAATCTCCTAAAGGTTCGTTGTTGGTTTCTTCAAAGTTATCTTCATCCTCCTGATGTTTTTCAATGGTCAAATTCAAATCGAAATCGTCATTGGCAGCTTCTGAATTGGCATCCACTTCTGGCGAGAATTCGATTTCCTGTCCCTGACTAATGGAAGGCTCCTCTTTTTCTTGTTCCTCATCAAATTCCAGCCTTGTTTCTTCAACAGGTTCAGTCACCGGTTGAGAGACCACTATTTCCGGTTCGGGTTCTGTTTTTTCTTCAATACCAGTATTTTGAGGTTCCGAAATGATTGGAGCTGCGGCATCAGTGGTTGACTCCTGATACATATTGTCCTCTGTACTAATAGCCGATTCTTTTTTAGGAAGTCCGCTTTTCATCAGGCGATAAAAGCGCTCAAATGTTACAGATAGATAAATAATTAATCCTGTAAGTACCACAATAGCAGTGCCAACCATGCCGATGGCAGCTTGCAGCCACTTGCTGATAAAAAATCCATGTGTACCACCAAGCAATAAAAATTGATCATCTATTCCGGAGATAAATAAGAATCCCATGGTAACCGATAACCAAATGGTGATGAAAAAACTATGAAGTAAAGTCTTTTTTAATGGCAATATGCGAGCTCCCAATAAACGGAACCCTAATACGAACAGTATCACAACCATGGCAAAGGCAGCAACTCCGACTCCTTGATTAATAAACGAATCGGCCAAATAAGCGCCGGTTTTACCAGTCCAGTTTTTAACTGTAATATCTGAATCCCGCACCAAATCCCACCAGCTCAGGTCAAACTTACTTTTGTCGGCAAAACCTGTAAATAAAAAAGAAAAGAAAGCCAACAGTATATAGAAGGCAAATCCAACTGTTAGAATCCCGCTGATAAAGCGCAATTTAAACTCTTTAAGGCTGTCGGTCCAACGTTTAAATTTTTCGGTAAATGGTACTTTGGGTGGTTTGGTTGTTTTTTTCTTTTTGGCCATACGTAATCAAATTGTCTCTGTGAGATTCGACAACAAAAATAATAAAAGCCCTTCCTAAAACTCAGGAAAAGTTTAATTTCTTTAATCGGTTATTGGGGGTAAAAGGAGTAATGAACTTTAAACTATTGAAGTAACGTTAGTACTAAGTCTTTTATTTCATCCTGTTTGGTTTTTTTATAGGAATCAGGTAGATGAAATTCATGATTGTCGATTTTTTTAAAGCTTACATTTTGGGCTTTAAATTGCAGGTGCATATCCTGGTATTCCATACTAAACTCCAGCATTAATCCGGGTACCTGCGAAAACGGAGAGTGTCGGTTTGGGCGCGATATTTTTATTTCTTCCGAGAAATAAACTTCAATATCCGGAGCATATGCATCTTCAAACTGTAACATCGCCTTGGTGCAGTTAATACCAGCAATGGTTTTAGTCGAATCATTAAAAATGACGAGATCGGAAGCACCCAGGTCATTAAATAAGAAAAGTTCCTCATTTTGCCCCATGGAATAAAAGAGCTTCTTATCGAATATCTTGAAAAGAGTAAAACAAGTGTCTCCTTGGGATCGGGAGATAAACTCCAGATTATAGATGTTGAATTCACCCTTAAATTTTAATTTGAAATGATCATCTTTATAATAGGTGATCATTTCTTTGGGTAAAAACGCGGTAAATCCTTTTTGTTCTGCTTGATGTGGATATTCAATGGCATACGTTACTATTCCTTCGGTCTTGGATGAGTTGTTTTCCCAGTTGCAACCTGTCAGGATGAACAATACAATAACGAATATAAGTAACTCTTTTATCATGCCTGGTTGTTTCCCCACATTTAATGGAATGTGTTTCGGTGTCAAAAGTAATAAGATTACCTTTGAGATGGTAGCTTCTTCATAAGGGAAAACCTGTATTTTGTCAAAAATAGCAATCGATTCAAGCTACTATTCATATTATCCCTTTACAAAAAGCCTTGACAATATTATCATTTATGAAACCGATGATTAAAATCATTTGTAGCCTATTTAAAAAGTCGTTATATCGCGTTTAAGAAGACCTAAATAATAATAACCGAATAATCTTTAATTAAAGAAGAGTCTATGAGCAAATTAGCAGTTATTGCTCTCGGCGGAAACGCCTTGTTAAGAGCCAATCAGGTTGGTACAATTGACGAACAAGAGCAAAATACAACCGATACCCTGGAGAATATTGTATTCTTATTGAAGGAAGGATATAATGTGGTAATTTCACATGGAAATGGCCCACAGGTGGGTAATATAGTAATGCGTAATGATGCCGGTGAACAAATGTATAACATTCCACAGATGCCATTGGATGTTTGTGTGGCTGATTCACAGGGTGGTATTGGATACATGATTGAGCGGTCGTTGAAGAATGTCTTGAAAAAGCACGGTATCAAAAGAAACGTATTAACCTTGATGACTTCAGTGGAAGTAGACATCAATGATCCGGCGTTTAATAATCCAACCAAGCGGATTGGAAAAATGGTATCCAAAGAAGAAGCGGATAAATTGGCCGCTGAAAAAAAATGGGTATTTAAAGAAGAGACTAAAGAAAACGGTGGTTATCGCCGGGTGGTGCCTTCACCTCAGCCTAAAGACATCATGAACTGGGAAGTGGTAGAGAATAACGCTCGCCAGGGAACCATTGTAATTGCCGTAGGTGGTGGTGGTATACCAGTGTATTATGATGAAAAAGGCGATTTGCGTCCGGCTGAAGCTGTTATTGATAAAGATTTAGCATCATCGGTGTTGGCACGTCAGATTAAGGCTGATCGTTTCTATATTTTAACGGATGTTCCATTTGTTTATACTAATTTTGGTAAGCCTGAACAAAAAGTTTTAGAATTTTTAGATGTTAAAGACACTAAAAATTATCTGGAAGCTGGTACCTTTGGCGAGGGAAGCATGGCACCAAAAATCAATGCAGCACTTCAGTTTGTTGAAGGAGGTGGTGAAATGAGTGTGATCACTGAATCCAAGAAACTGGAAGATAAGGCCTACGGTACCAAGATTACCAAAGAATACGATGACGCAGATATGCGTAAATACGATAATGTTAAATAACCTATAAAATAGAAGAAGAATGGCTTTCAATTTGAAAAACCGTAATTTCCTGAAATTGTTGGATTTTTCTCAGGAAGAGATGAAGTTTTTATTAAAACTTGCTCAAGATTTAAAAGCAGCTAAATATGCTGGTATCGAGCAACCTCGTATGACCGGTAAAAACATCGCATTGATTTTTGAGAAGTCTTCTACGCGTACTCGTTGTGCAATTGAAGTAGCAGCCCTTGACCAGGGAGCTCACGTTACTTATTTGGGTCCTTCCGGATCGCAGATTGGTCATAAAGAGTCGATGAAAGATACAGCTCGCGTTTTAGGCCGTATGTACGATGGTATAGAGTACCGTGGTTATGGTCAGGAAATTGTTGAAGAGTTGGCTGAGTATGCAGGTGTTCCTGTATGGAATGGTTTAACTGACGAATTCCACCCAACTCAGATTTTGGCTGACTTTTTGACCATGATGGAGCATTCCAGTGTGCCATTGAATCAGGTATCTTATGCTTACCTGGGTGATGCGCGTAACAATATGGCTAATTCATTATTAGTAGGCGGAGCAATTATGGGTATGGATGTACGTATTGTAGGTCCTAAGTCATTGCAGCCAGATGCTGAGTTGGTAAAGAGATGTGAAGCGATTGCTGAGCAATCAGGTGCCACCATCACCATTACAGATGATGTAAAAGCTGGTGTGGAAGGCTGTGATTTCTTATATACTGATGTATGGGTATCAATGGGTGAAGCTGATGAAGTATGGAAAGAGCGTATCGAAGTATTGAGCCCTTATCAAATCAATGC
>Ga0193953_1000623_pt1 | contig 18172 bp, 16 predicted proteins | sample BB_4_MG_FD_140325 | JGI IMG/M metagenome (GOLD analysis project Ga0193953, IMG submission 140325) | Microbial mat bacterial communities from the Broadkill River, Lewes, Delaware, United States - BB_4_MG | ecosystem: Environmental > Aquatic > Freshwater > River > Microbial mats | place: USA... | reverse complement strand
TAGGGTTCATCCCCTTTGCCTAAAATCATCAAGACATCATTTTCGCCTAGCTCTTGAATCGCTTCAGATATGGCAAAGGCACGGTCAACCATCGCTCGTGTATGGCTTTGGTCTTTGATACCCGATAGAATATCGGCAATAATATCTTCGGGTTTTTCATCACGAGGGTTGTCACTTGTGACGTAGAGTCTGTTGGCAAATTTGGCTGCTACGGCTCCCATTTTGGGGCGTTTATCACGGTCACGGTTGCCCCCTGCACCAAAGACGACTGATATATCTCGATCTTTGATGCTATCAAGCACTTGAATCATCCCATCGGGTGTGTGGGCAAAATCGACAATAATAGCAGGAAAATGGCTTACTACTTCCATCCTACCCGATACCCCTGCAAAGTGCTCTACCGCATCACAGATCTCTTGGAGTGGTTTTTTGGTTAGCAACTCTACGGCTCCAATAGCTGCCATAAGATTAGAGAGGTTAAAGAGTCCCATCATAGGTGAATAGAAGCTCGCCTCTTGTCCAAAGTAGGTAATACCTGCCGTAATACCATTAAGGAGTGAAAAGGCTTGCACTTTAAAGCTTGCTGGGTTATCTACCCCGTAGCTGTAGGCATTTTTGGCATTGTAGGTGATGGTATCAAGTGCATCTTTATTGAGCAGTTTTAAGCTCTCATCAGCAAAAAATTTACTTTTGACTGCTTGATACTCCTCTATTGTTTTGTGATAATCTAAATGGTCTTGAGTCACATTGGTATGGACTTTGATTGCAAAATCCAAATCCTCAATACGATTTTGATCAATAGCGTGAGAGCTTACCTCCATCACAAAAAACGAAGCCCCCAAATCTTTGGCTCTTTTGATATTGTAGAGTGTTTCTGCAATTGAGGGCGTGGTCATACTTCGATCTTCAACTCTTTGGTCGTTAACCAAAAAGCCCCTTGTTCCTTGCAGTGCAGCAACCTCACCAAGGTCAATCAAGAGTGAATAGATAGCAGCACTCACCGTTGTTTTGCCGTTGGTGCCTGTGACACCTATGATTTTCATGTGATCTAGTTCCCATAAGCTTATAAGCTCTTTGGGGGGCAGGCACTCTGGCTTACTATCCATTGCCTCAAAATATTTCTTGTTTTGAGCTGTTTTTAAAAAGAGGGTATTACCATCAAGGGCAGTGGTATCATCGGTGATAAAACTGTATCTATCACCTCTATCAAATGCTATTTTCATTTTTTATCAATCTTTGTATAGAGTGAGAGCACCTCTTGGTCGTTGCCAAAGAGCTGTGCTGTATTGTCGAGATAATCAAGTGCCATGGAGTAAAAACCGTTTTCAATAAGTTTACTAACGAAATTGATAAACTCCTCTTTGGTGGTTAAAATGACTCGTGTAGAGAACATAATATCCTCAAAAGCTTCACTAAATCCACCACGTACCTCAATATGTTTTAAAAAATCTTGGTAGCGTATACCATCTTCATACTCTGCTTGTTCTTGAAGAGGTTCGAGCAGTATCTCATGGATTTTTGTTTTGGAAGAGTCGATACTCTCAATCAACTTATCGATAATCTCATCGGCATTGTCATTGCTTGCTTTGATCACCTGATAGTAGTCAAAAAGAGCTTTTGCCTCATCTTCACTATCGAGTGCCAAGTCACTGAGCAATACACCCACTTTGGCTTCTGAGAGGGCAGGATTATCATTGAGTGCCAATCCATAATCTCTTAAGGCTTCATCAAAGCTTCCTCCTAGAAACTTCTTTTCGGCACGGTTTAACAGTTGCTTTGCATCTTGACTCATAACTATCCTAACTGATCTAATTTATCTTCCTGGCCAATTGGTACATTTACTACTGTCATCTCAGGGTGTATGAGCATCTTCATCTGTCGCTCTACACCGTATTTGATCGTTGTTCCAGAACTGGCACACCCTACACAAGCTCCTTGAAGCTGTACGTAGACGACTCCCTTTACAATATCAATCAATTTAATATCTCCACCATCAAGCTGAATCGATGGACGTACCTTATCTATTACGTTCTCTACTGCTGGTTTAAGTTCTTCATCACTAAAAGGAATCAAAAAACATCTCCTAATTTTGTATATATTCTAAAATGATTATACCTACATATATTTAATAGGCGTACAAATATAGCAAGTAATGCTTAAAATTCAAAAGCTTTATATAGATAAAATCAATTTCAGTCTAATTTTACAATAGAGGTGCTACAATTTTAACTATACACTATCAAATTAAACTTTCCCAAGGTTCTATCTCATGAAAAATTTATTGAATGTTTTGACACTTGTTGTACTCTTTTCTCTATCTGTGTTGGCAAAAGATACCAAAGTGGTGTTTGTTCAAGATGATATGTCTAACGATTTTCGTAAAGCTCAGGTGCTTGAAGTCCAAAAGTATATCCAAGAGATTGAGGGTGTTGATTTTAGCTATACCGATGCAAAAGGTCGACTTGCTATCTTTATCTATCATCTTGAAAAGACAATTAAAAACGGGGCAGACATTATTCTCGTAGGTACACCCGATGCCTCTGCCATTACACCTGCACTTAAAAAGGCAGAGAAAAAAGGCACTAAAGTTATCATTGTAGATCGTGGAGTAGAGAGTGATACGTATACAACCTTTATCAACTCTGATAATATCAAAATTGGTGAGATTGGTGCTGAGTATATTGTTGATCAATTGGAGGGAAACGGTACGGTGTTGCTTCTTGAAGGACTTCCCAACGCCGATGTCACACAACTGCGAACTCAAGGCTTTATGAATATAGCCTCCAAATACCCCAATATCAAAATCGAAAAACGTGTTGCTAACTACTTGCGAAAAGATGCCATCTCGGTCATGGAGGATCTTTTGGATCATAATCGTAGCTTTGATGCAATATTTTCAGAGAGTGATAGTATGCTAGCTGGAGTACGCAGTGTCTTTAAGGCAAGAGGCGTTGATAGCTCTAGCGTTATTACTGTAGGGTGTGACTATACCTCACAGGCACGTCAAGCCATTCAAGAAGGCTTGCAGAGTGCTTCAGTCAAATTCCCATTAGCAGGCAAAGAGAGTGTAGAGGCAGTTGAAAAGCTTATAGCTAATGAGGCGGTCGATAAGCATATTGTGATTCCTGTTGAACTTATAACACGTGAGAATGTTGACAAGGTTGAGCCTATATTTTGAAAAGATTGCGATTAAAGCTTAGTACCAAATTTGTACTCTTTAGTATTGTTACCTTTACGACTGCTTTTGCTTCCATTGCAGTATATTTTTACATCTATATTCAAAACGAAGAGAATCTCAAAGCCCGCAACAATACCATTAAGCTTTTTTCAAATATTATCCAAGATATAACAAGCATTGAAAACAACCTTATCAAACAGACCTACTTTTTAGATAGTGAAGAGTCGATTATTGCTTCAATTTATCTAATTAATACTTATGAACACTCTGGTGAGTACGAAAAACCTTTAATTGATGAAGAGAAAAAACTCATAGCCAATAAGCTACTCAAACGTGCCAAGTTTGCTTTTAACAGTAAGCTTACTCTCTTTGTTCAAGACGGTAGCGTAGCAGCAGGTGTTGAACAACTTGATCAGTACCATTATGTACGATTTATTAGTACCTACATTGATAAGAAAAGAGTCTACAAGGTATCCCCTGAAGATAATAGGCAAAATATCTACCGTTATGATGAACACTTTACACAAAAATATCAAAGTAAGCATGAGCTTTTTTATCATGATACCCCCCCCCATGCTAAACCACAGATTACCTATAATCGTATCGATAACTCTATTATCATTACAGCTCACCACTCAATTTTTGAAAACAATGAGAGTATTGCCCATATTGAGATATCCAAACGTTTTGATAATTACGCTCTTAAGGCATACAATGTAAAAGAACTTAAACTCACTACTGACGTAAATATAAAAGAATTTGCTGTTGATACGAAACATTTAGAGAAAATTGAGTTGCTTGAGAACAATCAAAACTATTATACTGCTATCAAAATTCCAACACTTGATGGAGAGATATATATTCAATTAAGACAACCTAAAATGAATCTCTTAAAGATACTCAAAGAGGGGCAAAACAGCTTTTTATTGGTCTTGATGATGATCGCTTTTATCTTTATTATCGTCATGTATCTCTTTTATCAAGTTGTTTTGATAAGACCCCTTGATATTTTGATGAACAATATCCATCATATTAAAAACAGAGAGTTTAACCACCTGCAAACCCTCCACTCGCATGATGAGCTTGAAGAGATTGCAAAAAATATCGATCACCTTGCCTATAGTGTCGAGGATAAAGAGAGAGAGCTACAATACATTGCCGAACATGATGCACTGACTCATCTCTATAATCGATACCACTTTAATTATATTATCAATCAAAAAGTTACCACTATAGAGGAGGGGTACTTTTTGGCTCTTATCTTTATTGACCTTGATGAGTTTAAGAGCATCAACGATACCCTTGGACACGATATTGGTGATGGGCTTTTAAAGGCCGTAGCAAAACGGCTCAATAGTTATGTATTGGAGAACAATGGATATCTCTCACGCATTGGAGGCGATGAGTTTATGATTATCTTGCCTGCTATTACCCATCGTGATGAAGTCTATGATTTTGCTTACCACCTCTTACATCTTTTTGATGAAGCCTTTGTTATTGATAGCCGTTATCTCAAAATTACAATTAGTAGCGGTATTGTACTTACAAATGACCAATCAAAGAGTATCACAACCCTCTATAAAGAGGCCGATATTGCTCTGTATAAATCCAAAGAGAGAGGTCGAAACCAATATACTCTCTATCAAGAGGAGTTTGCCCAAGAGGTGGATGAGCGAAACAGTATGTTAAATGGACTCAAACGTGCTATTAATAACGATTTTGATGAGTTTTATCTTCTCTATCAACCCAAAATCTCTACACAAGATGGTAAAAGCTTGAGTGGGGTCGAGGCTCTTATTCGATGGGAGTCTAAAGAACTTGGCTTTATTCCAGCCGATGCCTTTATCGATATAGCTGAAACGAGCGGTATTATTATTCAACTAGGACAATGGATTATGAGTCAAGCGTGTCAAGATTTTTTGAAGCTTCAAAAAGCCAATATCGACCTTAAACAGATCAGTATTAATATATCTGCAATACAATTTAGTGCTAAGGATTTTTTGAATCAAGTAGAAGAGATGATTCAAACGACAGGAATTGAGCCCAATTTTATTGAGTTTGAACTCACTGAACGTATTTTGGCTAATGATGATCAAGGTATGCTCTTTACGCTTAATGCTCTACGAAAGCTTGGTATCCATATTGCTATTGATGACTTTGGTACAGGCTACTCATCCTTGAGTTATCTTCAAAAACTCCCCGTTGATCGTCTTAAAATTGATAAATCATTTGTCACCGATATCGATACTACAGGATCTTGTGATATTGTTGAACAAGCCATTATCCCACTCGCCCATGCTTTTCATCTCTCCACTACAGCCGAAGGAGTTGAGACCAAAGAGGAGTATGAGACACTCAAACAGATGGGAGTCGATGAGATCCAAGGCTACTACTTCTCCAAGCCTCTTAGCATTGAAAAACTTAAAAGCTTTGTGAAAAAACTGAAGAGTTAAATGCTTTATTAAATAAATTTTGCTAGAATGTCATCTGAGTTCGGGACGTAGCGCAGCCTGGTAGCGCACTATCTTGGGGTGATAGAGGTCGCCAGTTCAAGTCTGGTCGTTCCGACCATTTCAATTATCACATAATCTTATCAATCATTTAATAAATATATTATAAAGCTTTCTATATAATACTTCTAAATTTCATAGAAAGAACCGATCATGCAAGAGGAGAACTATCTCAAAAAAGAGCTTTATAATCTTGTCAAAACAGACTCAAAGATATTTGACTTTATCCAAGAGGGCTCACTTGATGGAATTTGGTATTGGGATTTGGAAGACCCCAAACAAGAGTGGATGAGTGAACGCTTCTGGAGAACTTTTGGGTATGATCCAAGCAGCAAAAAGCACCTTGCTTCTGAGTGGCAAGATATTATCAATCAAGATGATCTACAAGTTGCCATTGAAAACTTTAATAAACATCTTGCCAATCCCAACCACCCTTATGATCAAAATGTACGCTATCGACACAAAGATGGCTCTACGGTACTGATTCGCTGCCGTGGTATGGCGATACGTGATGAAAACGCTAAACCCATACGTATGCTTGGTGCCCATACCAACCTAACCCAGATATTTAAACGCTACGAAAAGAGTTTGAGTAGTGCCAAACAGGAGCATCAAAGGGTCTTTGAAGCAGCAGGTTTAGGCATTGCCCGTGTGGGGCTTGATGGTAGATGGCTAGAAGTTAATGATCGACTCTGTGAGATTGTAGGCTATAGCAAAGAGGAGTTTTTACAACTAACCTTCCAAGATATTACCCACCCTGATGATTTAGATAACGATTTAACTTATGTTCAACAGATGCTCGATCAAACCATCGACCACTACAAGATGGAGAAGCGATACATCAAAAAAGATGGTTCAATTGTTTGGATCAATCTATCGGTCACTTTTGCTTTTGATGAGTAAGGAGAGGCAGAGTACTTTATCTCTATTATCGATGATATATCCTCCCAAGTAGCCCTTCGTAATCAGCTTGAAGATATCAACGAAAATCTCAAAACGCAAGTAGAGCATGAAGTAGCCCAAAAGCTTCAACAAGATATGTTCTACAAAGAGGTACTCAACAACTCCTCCGAGATGGTTGCTTTGATGGATAGAGAGTATCGATACCTTATGCTCAACGATGCTTTTCTTGCCTTTCATAAAAGCTCTAGGGAAGCACTTATTGGCAAATCCTCTATAGAGGTACACGGCAAAGTAGTATTTGAAAGCTTAATAAAGCCTCACTTGGATGCCGTTTTAGAGGGGCAAAAAAGAAGCTTTGAGGGGTGGGTTGCCCATGCTCATGATGCAAAACGCTACCTATCGATTAAATTCTCTCCCTATCGGCAAAATCTTACAAGCTCTAAGATTGATGGCATTATCAAGACCACACGCGATATGACCGAAGAGAAACTCCTCCAAGAGGAGAATGAACGCCAAGAGAAGCTTTTAGTTGAACAGGGTAAACTAGCCGCCATGGGAGAGATGATTGGGGCTATTGCACACCAGTGGCGACAACCTCTGAGTGAACTAAGCCTCAACATTCAAAATCTCAAATACTTCTACAAAGATCAAAAAATCGATGAAGCGTTTATTGCTGAGTATATTGGCAAAAACAAAGAGACCATTAACTTTATGTCCAAAACCATTGATGATTTTAGAAACTTTTTTCGTATTGATAAAACCAAAGTCTCCATTGAGACCACTCACGCCATTGAGGCTGTTTTAGCCCTGCTCAATAAGCAACTTGCCTACCACAATATCCAAGTCAATATTGTGGGTGAAAGCTTTACACTGCAAGGGTATGAGAGTGAATTTAAACAGGCCTTGATGAACATCATCAACAACGCCAAAGATGCCCTCATCGCTGATGAAGTTGATAATCCCTGCATCAATATTACACTGCATGAGCGTTCAATCACCCTACAAGATAACGCCAAAGGGATTGAGCCAAAAGTACTGAGTAGGATTTTTGAGCCCTACTTCTCTACCAAAGAGGAGGGCAAAGGAATGGGCATGGGGCTCTACATTACCAAGATGATTATAGAAAACAATATGCACGGCACTATTACAGTGAGATCTGATCATCAAGGTACAAGCTTTAGATTAAGGTTTGCATAGTGAGAAATATCTCGATACTCTATGTAGAAGATGAAGCAACGCTGCGTGAAAGTATGTCTGTGATGCTCACCTACCTACCCTCCAAGCTCTATACCGCTGCCAATGGAGAGGAGGGGTTGGCTCTGTATAAAGAGCATCAACCCGATATTGTCATTACCGATATCAAGATGCCCAAAATGAATGGAATTGAGATGGTCAAAGCCATTCGCCAAATAAATAACAATCAACACATTATCTTTACATCAGCACACAGTGAGAGTCAATACTTTATCGATGCCATTGAACTCCAAGCCGATGCCTATATGCTCAAACCCGTTGATCTTGATCGACTTGAAGAGAAGCTCTACGCCATTACACGACAGATCAACTTAAGCAAAGAGTTTCAAGAACAAAGAGAACTGCTCCATGAGATTGCCCACCTGCAAAATAATCTTATTTTAGTTCTTGACCACAACCAAGACTCTCTCTTTGCCAATAAGCAGTTTTTAGAATTTTTTGATATCCATGATGAAAAGGAGTTCTCTCAAAGATACGGCTCACTCATCGATACCTTTATTAAAAGTGAATCGTTCTACTTTCCCTCAAGCCCAAATCCTATAGATTGGATAGAGGAGCTCTATAGCTATGAGGAGGATCAACGCATTGTTAAAATTGCCAATGCCAAAGCAGAGAACCGACTCTTTCATCTTGCACTCAAAGAGGTCAGTCAAAGTGGTCATATATTAATTATACTCCATGAGATGACAACTCTAGCCCTCAAACATCTCAAATATGAGAGACAAGCCTATATGGATGAGCTTACACAAACCTATAATCGAAACTACTTTAATGAGATCATCGAGATGAAGGTCTTGGCTGCAACAAACTCCAACACTGCTCTAAGTTGTATTTTGTATGATATTGATCATTTTAAAAGAGTCAACGATCACCATGGGCACCTTGTAGGCGATCAGATCTTAAAAGAGCTTAGTAGCCTAGTAAGCTCACGTATTCGAGAGAGTGATACCCTTATTCGCTGGGGCGGTGAGGAGTTTATTATCATTTTGCCTCATACCACTGCAAGAGAGGCATACCAACTTGCTAATGCACTACGAGAAAAGATTGAACAACATAGCTTCTCAAATGGTTTGCACATTACTTGCAGTTTTGGTGTGCATCAGTACAGTGCTGATGATACACGTGAAAGGTGTTTCAAAAGTATTGATGATGCTCTCTATCATGCCAAAAAGAGTGGACGCAATCAAGTCTTTTTAAATCATCATTAGTATCCATTTAATTACACTATTAAATTTTAAACCCGAATTATGCATTAGGATTACAGTAAATAGCGTTTATGCTTGTGCCTAGGGTGTTTGTGAAAAATTTGAGATTAACCCAAAGGTTAATTGATGATTTTCTCGCAAATGGCATAGGTGCAATGATAAATGATAGTTACCTAATTTCTAATGCATATTTTGGGTTAAAATAGAATTACTTTGTTTCTACCTGTTCGTTTGGCCTCATAAAGTGCAAAATCGGCTCGGGTCAATATATCTGATAGGCTCTTATCTTTGTTGTGTTGTAGGCTATCAATGCCAATACTAATAGTAAAGCTAATGGTGTCGTTATTGTCAAGTTGTATCTGTTGTTGTTCTACTACCTTGCGTATATTTTGAGCCATGTGAGAGGCAGTGTGTTTATCGGTATTGGGTAAGGCTATGGTAAACTCCTCACCCCCAATACGTGCGACGATATCCTCTTCTCTTGTATTTTCTTGAAGAGTATGGGCAAGTGCTTTTATTACATCATCACCTATAGCATGACCATAGGTATCATTCACCTTTTTAAACTTATCAATATCAAGCATGATAATAGTGAGTGGTTTTTTCTCTTTTTTAGCTACTCTTATCATTTTGTGTACTAATTCACTAAAGTATCGTCGGTTGTAGAGATTGGTCAAAAAGTCTCGATTGGCCAAATGTGCCAACTCCTCTTGGAGGTTGAGACTCTCACTTCTAAAAGAGTAGACAAAAAACATTATAAAAAGCACCACAAAGACAATCGTAGAGTAAAAAAGCATCTTGGCAAGAGATGGGGAGAGAGCAGCACTTGGTACAATAGTATAGAGATATTGTATCGTAAAAAAGAAGATAAAAAAGAGCATCGCCCCCACAAACATAATGGCTTTATCCTCTTTGGGAAAGATAAAAATACTAATGATGGGAATCAAAAAAAAGTAGAGGTCAAAACGGGTCACTTCTCCATAGTAGAGCGATACAGCACTTATATGTAGATAGCCCAAAAGGATGATAATCATCTTGGCATATCTATAGTGATGATACTTGTTTAGCACTATCGTTTGAGGATAGGCAAATAAAAAGAAGAGATTGACATACATCATCGTATCATTATCAATAAAATAATAGATGAAAACATAAGGCAGAGTAATCAAACCAGCAATCAACGCTGCGATATTGGCTGATACGACAAACTCTTTGTTTTTATTAACATCATCTGTACCTGTAGATGCGAGTCGTTTAAAATAGTGTTTAATCATCCAATCTATTACCTTCAAAGAAATCTCTCTTTTATTCTTATTGTATCATATTTCTTTTTTTAAGTTATAACGTTTTTTATCTTTAGCTACTTACTCATATCGCAGAGCATCAATAGGGTTCATCTTGGCTGCTTTGCGTGCAGGGAAGTAGCCAAAGACCACGCCTACAATCATCGAAAAGAAAAAGGCGATGATAATAATGCCTTGATTGAAGATAAAGGGTATCTCAAAGACCGCTGTAGCCCCTAGTGTAATGGCTAATCCTAAAATAATACCAATCACCCCACCAATGGATGAGAGCACCACCGATTCGACCAAAAACTGTAGTAGTACCTCCCTCTCCAACGCTCCAATGGCAAGACGAATGCCAATCTCACGGGTTCGCTCTGTCACCGAAACGAGCATTATATTCATAATCCCAATCCCACCCACAATCAAACTAATGGCAGCCACTGCACCTAGCAATAGCGTAAGCATCTGTGTGGTGGATGAGAGAGTCTCAATTATATCTTTCATATCTCTAATTCTAAAATCATCGTTTTTGCCCTCTTTAATGTGACGACGTTCACGCAAAAGCAGTTTAATATCTTGTTGTACCCGTAGAGTCGATACCCCATCTTGGACGGAGACAAGAATGGTATTGATATCTTTTTTATTGCCACTGATACGTCGCTGAAAGGTCTTAAGGGGCAATAAAACCACATCATCTTGGTCTTGACCAAAAGAGGCTGAGCCTTTGGATTCTAACAAGCCAATCACCTGACAGCTAAACTTCTCAAGCCGCAAACTTGTATCCATGGGGCTAAGGTTACTATAAAGCTCCTTTTGTATCGTTTTGCCCACAATACAGACCGATTTGCCTGAACCAAGCTCACTGAGCAAAAACTCTCGTCCACTCTCCATCTTCCAATCTTTGACAATAAAGTAGTCATTATTCACCCCGTATACGGTAGTAGTGTAGTTCTCGTTGCCATAGACGGCGTTGATGCTTTTAGCTTCTGTGGTGGTGACGGCTTTGAGTGCAGGGATATCGCGTTTAAGAGCCTCGATATCATCCATGCCAAAGGGCTTTTCTCTACTGCCTCCCCGCATGGGTCCATGCCGTGATGCCTGCCCTGGGCGAATGATAAGCATATTGCTCCCTAGTTTGGTAATGCTTTGGGTAACATGAGCCGTCGTCCCCTCACCTAACATCACCATGGCTATCACCGAAGCCACCCCAATCACAATCCCCAAGATGGTCAAGAATGAACGCATCAAATTTCGCCGAATGGTACGCAACGCCAAGATAAAGGCATTATAGAGCATGGTGATTCTCCTTGATGTTCTCAATCAATCCATCTCGAAAGATTACCACCTTTTGGGCAAAAGCCGCCATCTCTGCCTCATGGGTCACCATGATCACCGTAATGCCTTCATCGTTGAGCTCTTGAAGCAATTTCATAATTTCGAGTGAATTTTGGGTATCAAGGTTACCAGTAGGCTCATCGGCGAGTATAATCAACGGGTCAGTTGCTAACGCCCGTGCAATCGCCACACGTTGCTGCTGACCTCCTGAGAGCTGTGAGGGGTGATGGTCTACCACGCTCTCAAGCCCTACCTTGTGCAGTGCTTCGAGTGCTTTGGCTCTTCGCTCACTCCCCTTCATCCCTCTATAGATTAAAGGGAGCTCCACATTCTCTACCGCCGAAGTCCGTGCAAGTAGATTAAATCCCTGAAAGATAAAGCCCATAAAGTTTCGACGAAGCAAAGAGACTTGATTGCGGTTAAGCGAGCCTATATCGACTCCTTGAAAGCTGTATCGCCCCTCACTTGGTTCATCGAGACAGCCAATAATATTCATCATAGTCGATTTACCCGAACCGCTGCTGCCCATAATAGCGATAAACTCCCCCTCCTTAATCTCCAAATCCACGCCTCTGAGTGCGTAGGTTTTGGCTTCTGCTTCTCCGTATATCTTTTGAATATTCTCCAGATGAATCAAGGCAAAGTCACTACTCATCACGCTTCTCATTCATGGAGGTAATGATAGGGGTATGGGGGTCGATATCTTGGCTTTTGAGTACCGAAAAGATGCCATCACTCATCCCCACCTCTACTTCGACTTTGCTAGGCTCATTATCTTTGAGTATCCAGATCGTTTTGGCTTTGGATTTTTGCTTTTTGCTTTTTTTGGGACGAGCGGCAAACATATGTTTACGTGCATTGGAGCTCTTCATATTGGGAGTAAATCGCAAAGCAGCGTTGGGGATGGTGTATCGATCTTTTACCTTTTGGGTAATAATATCGGCTGAAACCGTCATACCAGGGCGAAGGAGTAGATTGGAGTTATTGACATCGACCACCACTTCATAGGTCACTACTCCATCAACCATCACCGCATTGAGCCGTACCTGTCGAATGGAGCCATCAAATATCTTCTTGGGATAGGCATCCACGCCAAACTCTACTTTTTGCTTCTCTTTGATCTTGCCAATATCGGCTTCATCCACACTGATCACCGCTTGCATCTTTTTGAGGTCTTGGGCAAGGGTAAAGAGAATGGGAATTTGCATATTGGCTACAACACTCTGCCCCACCTCTACTTTGCGATCAAGTACAATCCCCTCAATGGGTGAGACCACAACGGCTTTTTTAAGATCATCTTCATTGGCTTTAAGCAGTGCTTGTGCCTGAGAGACCCTTGCTTGGTAGGCACCATAGAGTGCTTTTGCCTTTTTATAGGCGATGGTGGCTCTATCGATGCTCTGCTGTGTGGGATAGTTGCCACGGGTTGATTCAAAGAGTTTGAGCAATCTATCAAGCTCTTGCTTGGTATCTTCTATGGCTATCTGTGCCTCTTGCAGATTGGCTTTGGCAACCTCCAAAGAGGCTTTGGAGTTATTGACCTGCGAGAGAAGCTTGGTGGTATCAAGCTTGGCCAATACCTGCCCTGTAGTGACCTTGTCGTTATAATCCACCAACACTTTATCAATTGTCCCTGAGACCTCAATCCCCACATCGACACTATTGGTAGGCTCAATATTACCTGTAGCAGAGACCTTGATGACCAGATCTCTTTTTTCCATCTTGGTGGTGTTGTATTGAGCACTGCTGCTCTCCTCTTGCATGGTAGAGTAAAAAAAGCTCCAAATAACAATCAAAAAAACCACCACAAATTTTGCCCAGTGTCTACGCCAAAAACTTTGCTGGGCTCTCTCTCCCTCAATACGACTTAAAATATCATCCTTGGCAATCTTTTTTTTCATCTTCATCCCCTCTCTATGGCAAAGTGCAGTTTCAGTAGCTCTTGTTGAATCATAATCTCATAGAGCCTAATTTCTAATTTTTGTATCGCAAAGGAGTTTTTCATAATCTTATAATCATACCCACTCTTTACCCCTGCTTTAAACCCCTCGTGAGTTGAACTTAGTATCTCTTGGTAGAGTGTGATGTTTTCACGAATAAGCGACTGATAGGCACGGTAGTTCTCAATGGTTTGCAAAATCTGTTTGTAGTGTGCCTCTTGGTTGATGGTAGTATCAATCTGCTTGGATACCTCTTGCATATAGGCAAGCTTTTTGGCTTCGATATTGGATTTTTGGTTAAAATCAATGGGCATACGGATATTTACTCCAATGCTGTGGTAGTTGTCTTTAAACTGCGTAGCACCCAAATTCTCTACCTCTTGATACCCCACCTCACCACTGAGTGCTATTTTGGGGTAGTAGTTGGATTTTGTGAGATTGAGCTGAGACTTTTTAATCTCTTGTTGGAGTCTGTTTAGCTTAATAGCGTAGTTATTGTTGATAAATTTGCCTTTGCTTATGAGCTTAAAGCGTGGCAAGATAATCTTGGATGCTTGAATGGGGGTGATCTTGGCAAGTGCTTGTTGATAGCTCACAAGGGTGTTTTGCAGGGTAATAATCTTTTGGAGTTGCCTGTTTTTATCCATCATCGCTTGATTAAGCAAGGTAATATCGGCGGAGCCATTTTTGTATTTGCTCTTTTGTATCTCAATCTCAAAGCTTTTGTTTTTGAGTTCATATTTGGCTTGTTGAATCTGAAGAGTAAGCTTGCGAATCTCCAACACATAAGCGTAGATGTTTTGATAGTAGGCCTCATCTTCGACCTTCAAATTAGTCAGCTGATAGCGTCGATTGGCTTTGGCATAGGCAATTTGATATTTGATGCCACCAAAACGGTAGATATCTTGCGAAAAGCTAATAGAAGCCTTTTGTGTGCGGTCAGTACTGCTTGATGTAGTAGAGGAGAGCGAAAGATTAAGCGGTGAAATCCAACCGTTTTTTTGGCTCTCATAGGTCGCTTCAATCTCCTTTTTGCTTTGCTTTTTGATGCTCTCTTTATGGGGATGGAGTAACGATACCTCATTGGCACTAAGCAAACCACCAATGAGTAAAGATATCAAAATAACACGCAACAAAACAACCTCCTAGCATCTCAAATACTTTAATTATAACCTACTAAGAGTAAATGAAGCGTAACAGTTCAAAAAAATCTCACTCCACGACATATACAATTTATCGTTTGTACTGAGCTTGTCGAAGTACATTAACTACAAAACCCTTCGACAAGCTCAGGGTGAACGGATAGACTATTTTTTCACTTTGTCGTGAAGTAAGCAATAAAATAATAAAGCAATCATCCGTTTAATTAAATATATTTATGTATAATCTTTTCAATAATATTTTAGGAGAATCCATGAAAAAAGTAATGCTTTTACTTTTAATCGCTACAAGCTTTATCTTTGCCAATGAGATGAAGTGGGAAAAAGATATTGCAACAGCCTTTAAAAAAGCCAAAGAGTCTAATCAAACGGTAATGATCTATGTAGAGACCAACAACTGCCCATGGTGTCGCAAGATGAAGCACCGAACCTTAGCCAATGATGATGTCTTTGAAAAGCTACAAAACTATGTCGTAGTACGCACCATCAAAAACTCCCAAGAGGCTCAAAAGTATGGACTTAATGTGACCTATGTACCGACCATCTTTTTTTATAGCCCCAAAGAGGAGCTCTATCAAAAGACCGTAGGCTACTACAGTGTCGAGGATTTTTTGAGTTGGCTTGGGGATATTGAAAAGAAGGCATCTGCCAATAAAACAACAAAGTAGGAAAATATGACAGCTTTAGAGATACAGATCAACCAAGGGTGTTTGCGAAGCGATATTGAACCCCATGAGCTTCAAAGCTTTGATAGATTGCACGATATGGGTGCACTCGAGCAGGTTGAGGGGCTTTGGAAACTGCGAAGCATCTACCGTTCGGGGCGACTCTATATCTCCAAAGGGCACAAAGAACAAGCCTTTGTCGAAGCTCACCTCAAAGAGCAAAAAGATCTGCTTGTTGATATCAAAGATATAGGCACGGCAAGAGATGGAGATGTGGTAGTGGTCAAGCGAATCATTGCCAAGCGTGGGCGGGCTTCGGCCAAAGTGGTGCTTGTGATCAATAGAGCCCATATCTACACCATCGCCTACACCACCCGTGATGAGAGTGGACACTTTGCCCTGCTCAATATCAAAAATGCTCTGCCAACGGATGCCTATATGGAAGGGATGGATATCAAAGCTTTTGAGCAGGGAACGGTACTAAAAGTTGATAACGACAATGGCAAAGTGCTGGAGATTATGGGCAATCTTAATGATCCTAAAGTGGATGAAAAAATTTCACTAGCCCTTTTTCACCGTCGTGATGCCTTTGAACAAGACTCTATCAATCAAGCCAAAGAGGTCGAGAGTGAAGTAACAGCTAGTGAGCACCCCAACCGTGTTGATCTGCGTGAGTTGGATTTTTGTACCATCGACCCCGTCACTGCCAAAGATTTTGATGATGCGATCTATTGGGACAAAGCCAACTCTATATTGTATGTTGCCATTGCCGATGTGAGCCACTATGTGGAGTACTTCTCTCCTATTGATCTTGAAGCCAAACTGCGAGCCTTTACCACCTATCTGCCCCATAAATCCTTCCCGATGCTCCCAAGGGAGCTGAGTGAAAATATCTGTTCGCTTAAACCTCATGTCGATAGATTGGCGTTTGTCTCCAAAACGCACCTTGACCCTAAATCTTTGCAACCCATTAAAGAGGAGTTTTTTGAGGCAATCATCCACTCTAAGCGACGTTTTAACTACGATGAGATCGATGCCTATTTGCAAGATAGCTCAGGGGTCACGGGGGTGGATAAGCAGATGCTTGAAACCCTGCTTCCACTCTATGAGATTACCAAACGCTTGCGAAAAGCACGGCTCACCCAAGGGTTTGACTTTAGAAGCGAAGAGATACGCGTAGAGATCGATAAAGCTCATTTGCTCAAAGGGACGACCATTGAGACAGGCACACCTTCGCATTCACTTATTGAGGAGTGTATGTTGGTTGCCAATAAGGCTTCGGCTAAACGACTAGAGAAGTCTATCTTTAGGATTCACGAACCACCCAAACTTGAAAAGCTTGAAAAGCTCCTTGAAGAGCTTATCCCACTAGGAATTTTGATCGATGATTATGAGGAGTCTCCTGACCTCATCCGCAAGATTCAAGTCCAAGCCGAGCGGGCAGGGCTAGAAAAAGAGATCGATGCACTCATTATCAAATCACTTAAACAAGCCTCTTATAGTGATGAGAATGTAGGACACTTTGGGTTAGGGTTTGAGCACTACAGCCACTTTACAAGTCCGATTCGACGTTACAGTGATCTCATCCTCCATCGACTCATTAAAGCAGATCTACGTAATGACAGCGAAGAGATGGAGTATCTACTGCGTAATATCAAATCACTTTGCGTGCGGGTAAGCTCACTTGAGCGAGAGTCCACCAAAGCCGAATGGGACTTTAGAGACCGTAAATTTGCACGCTGGGCAAAGACCCAAGAGGGGAAAAGCTTTAATGCAACCGTGATGGAACTTAATGATAATTCTGCCAAAGCGTTGCTCGAAGCCGATATCAAAGGGGTGATTGTCCATATCCGTAATGATGATTTTGAACTCTTTGATAAGTTGCAAGTAGTGATTGAACGTGCTGATATTGCTTCGACGGATATTATGGCGGTGGTTGAGAGTAAGATTGGGGATGAGTAGTTTTATGTTATAATTGGGTTATCAAAAAGGAGTTATCATGCAATTAGATATTAATATTGACCAGCATAAAAGCGATATATTTTTAAATCTACTCAATCTATTGAAGCAAGATAGTATGATAAATGATTTTAAAATTATACCCTCCAAAGAGTCTTTGAATGCCAATGAGCAAGAGATACTTGATGACCTCTCCAAACTAGGTGATACAATGCAAAACCTTGATAAAGGTCATAAAACCAACCGTTTTATTGAGATAAAAGAGGATTAAGTGGCTAAATATGAGATAGTTGAGCAAGAACTCTACCTCAAAGCCTACAAAAAACTATCCAAAAAGTATAGAAATATTGATAATGACTTGGAAGATTTTTTTGACTCAATTACCAGCAAAACAGATTTGGGTATTGAACTTAAAGCCAATATCTACAAAATCCGTATAGCTAACAGCAGTAAAAACCGTGGTAAAAGTGCAGGTTTTAGACTTATTAGCTATCTAAAAATCATCAATAACGAACTTCATCTACTCTATATCTATGATAAAAGTGAACTGGAAAACATCTCTGAACAAGAGTTAGATAGATTGATTTTACAGCAATTATGAGGTATCTCGATGGAAAGAACCCAAGCACTAGAAACACTAAAACAATTTAAAGAGTTAACCCAACTTCGACACCCAAATCCCAACAAACACCTAAACTGTGGGCATCTGTAACTCCAATAACAGCTAAAATTGACTTACCTGTACCACATCTACTGCTCTATATATAAACCCTGTTT
>Ga0193953_1000621_pt1 | contig 18196 bp, 14 predicted proteins | sample BB_4_MG_FD_140325 | JGI IMG/M metagenome (GOLD analysis project Ga0193953, IMG submission 140325) | Microbial mat bacterial communities from the Broadkill River, Lewes, Delaware, United States - BB_4_MG | ecosystem: Environmental > Aquatic > Freshwater > River > Microbial mats | place: USA... | reverse complement strand
TGATTTGGCTGTTTCAGCATAAGGAACCAGCTTACGGATAGGCGACGCAGGCATCTGTTGTCCCCTGTTTGAAATAGTAGGCATCTTATTTCAGTCTTTAATGGTTTAAAACAATCAGCTTTTGATGCAAATGTAGATCTTAGGTCTTATAAAATACATGATTTTGCACATCTTTTTTGCTTTGCGCGGAAAGGTTTTTTCAATCTCGTTTGAAACCTTAATTTTGCCAGTAAAAAAGAAGCATGTTGAAGTGGATTGTAACATTGGTATTGCTAACAATAAGCCTTATTCATATAGATGGGCAAATCGTAAATATTGATAAGCGCCGAACAAAGGATCCCAACAAGGGATTTCAGGGGGATATCAATTTAGGGCTTAATTTTGTGCATACAACTACCGATATGACGCAGCTCTCGTCGCGCTTAAAGTTGCAATACAACGATAATGATAATACCTACCTGTTGTCATCTGATTTTAGCTACAGTGAAGTCAGTAATGAGCGAAATGTGAATAATGGGGGCATCATGTTTAAGTATAATTATTGGGTGCCGGATAAGATCATTATTGCAGAGGCCTTTTATCAATACCAATACAACCGGGTAAAACAGCTGAAGCATCGGAATATTCTGGGAGGAGGACCACGTTTCAATATTGCAGATCGTGACAAGTTTTCACTTTTCCTGGTTGCTTACACCATCTATTTGAACGAGCAATATGAGAACAATGATTTTAAAAGGAAGAAAAGCCTGGTGAAATTTAGTTCCATGTTTTCGATGGATTGGCAATTTGCACCAACCGCTACTTTTGGTCATACTACCTATTATGAACCGGATTATTCCGATCCTGCGGATTTTAGAATCTGGAGTGAATCGAAACTTAATTTTAAACTGAGTAAAAAGTTCTCTTTCGCACTATATGTACGTTTGGATTACGATAACTTAACACCGGAGGATGTGGATCCTTTGTTTTACACCATCAACAATTCTTTTAGCCTGAAGTTTTAATGCGAATGGGAGGAGGATTGAATGGAATCACGCCGATCGATAATTTTTCAACCATTTTCGGGCATAACTAAAAGACCAGGCCGGTTCATACACCTCAGAAGATTTGGCATTGCGTTGTTTCTGTATGAGTTGTTGCATAATGGTACCAATAAGGGGCAGCTTATGCAGGAAGTAGATGAGGCGATTAATGCGTCCGGGAATACAAACTACTTTATGCCGTTTAGATGCCCTGAGGGATTCTTGCACCACTTGATGAACCGGCGTCCATAAAAACCTGGGAACTGCCTTAAGAAATTCAGCTTCACCATTGATGGAACGATGAAAGGAAGTAGGCGTAAATCCAGGGCACAAAACCTGTATCTTCACCCCTGTGTGTCTGACTTCCCGCTGCAATGTTTGCGAAAAAGTGACTAAGGCCGCCTTGGTGGTATTATACATGACACTGCCCGGTAAATTAAAGAAGGCACCCAGCGAGGATACATTAATGATTTGACCGTGTCCCTTTTTGATCATTGCCGGAATTACCGCCTGGTTAAAACGAATGGCACTTACCAAATGCACATCCACCATTCTTAATTGATCTTCCACGGGTAAATCGATGAAATCGGCAGCCAATCCAAACCCGGCATTATTAATCAATAAGTCCAATTGTTGATTTTCCTTAATGAAGGCCTCTACTTTAAAAATATCTTCCGTAACTGACAAGTCAGCTACTAAACATTGCACATTGGTTCCAAAGGCACCATTTAGTTCTTGTTTGATTTGATTCAGTCGTCGGGGATTACGACCTACCAATATCAAACTCCATCCCTCCTTTGCCAACTGTTTGGCGTAAGCATGACCTATTCCACTGGTAGGGCCAGTTATTAATGCTGTTCGGGGGAGTTTCAATGTCATAAGCAGGTAATTTAAATAATGAAAGACTACTCAATATACTATTTTTTAACAATTTATTAAAAAACCTTTCTATTGTAAAGTCAATTGAAATCAACAGTAGTTGCATGAGTACCTAAAAGTTGTTAGGAATCCGATTTTATAGTGATGTTTCGTTAGTTTATGTCGGCAGTCAGCTAATTTTATCATAAGAGTTTTAAATACCAGCCATTGAAAATTAACTTTGCATCGCTGGCCAATCAAAATATCTACGACTTATAAAACTTCAACGAACCATTTATTATATTGACCATGCCAAATACCACAGAGATGCCAGGGTATTGTAGCAAAACACCATTACCCAAGCCACTGTCAAAGATTTTTTGGAGTTGTAGATAACCTGTGCAAGGCTCACATGGAAATGGTTTAAGTTGGAGTAAGAAATGAATTAAAGTGAAAAGGCTGATTCTGTACATCGAAGCAGGCCTACTGACAAACCTTATCAGACATGGAAGTTGGTAACATAAATAGGATCATCAATTGAAGAAATCCTATCTTTATACCAATAACAGGCATAACTTGTAATCATGTTAAAATATATCATACTCTTTCTATTCCTCCCCTTCTCGATTTACTCCCAGGAACCCTTGGATGATATCCTCAAAAATCTGGATCATCTGATTGAGAACCGCCAACAGTTTACATCTGAACGGGAGCAGCAAATAAAAACACTACGCCACTTAAAGGAGCAGTCGGCCAGCGCGGTGGAGCATTATCAGTTTACCAAACAGCTGCACTCTGTTTTTTTGCCCTATAACATTGATTCAGCCATGTACTATGCCACGGCCTGTGTGGAATTGGCAGATCAAATGGGGCAATCAGCCATGAAGGCCGATGCGCGTTTGCGGCTGGTTCAATCCTACTTACTGGCCGGCATGTATCAGGAGGCCGGGGAGCTACTTGTCGATTTGGAGTTGCGTGAGTTGAATACGGAACTGAAACAATTTTATTATACCTTGCAGAATACCCGCTATCGCTACTTACAGGCGTATTTGTCGGGTTCCGCTCTGATTAACCATTACGATACGCGAGCACTGGCATATCAGGATTCATTACTGACTTTACTACATCCATCCGATGCGGGTTATCCGGTCGCTCAAGCTGAACGCTTCAGGGATGATGGGCGAATCAATGAAAGTAAGAAGTTGTTATTTGATGTGTTGGAAAGCTTAAAAACCGAAGACCGTTCCTTTGCTTATACGGCATACACGCTGGCATCGGTCTATCAGAAAGAACGGGATACCCTTAACCAGATGAAGTACCTGGCTTTATCGGCTGAATCCGATATCCGTAATGCAGTACGCGAAAATGCAGCCATTCGTGAGTTAGCCCTGCTACGTTATCAAACCGGTGACATCGACCGGGCGTATAACTACATCAAATTAGCGTTGGATGATGCCTTATTTAGCAATGCCCGCCTGCGATCCTTCGAGATTTTGCAAATACTACCGGTGATTGATCAGGCTTACTTGACAATGCGGGAGCAGAAACGACAAAACATGGTTTATTTCACCTGGATAGCGATTGTCCTCTCCTTATTTCTGCTGCTTTCCCTATTCTTTAATCAGCGTCAAAAACTTAAACTCAGATGGGCCAATGATGAGATTCAATCAAAAAATCATCAATTAGAGGAAGCCAATAAGCAATTGCATAAGCGGCATGATCAAATGGCCCAGGTGAATACTCAATTAACCTCCTCCAATCAATTGCAGGAGGAGTATATTGGCCGTTACCTGAAGCTATGTTCTTCTTACATCGGTAAGATGGATCACTATCGACAAACAATTCATAAGAAAGCAGCGATGGGGAGAAAGGAGGATTTATTGAAGCTGTTAAAATCCAAAGATTTGATTGATCGTGAGCTCCAATCTTTTTATGCCGATTTTGATCAGGCTTTTCTGGATTTGTATCCTGGATTCGTCACCCAGTTTAATGCCCTCTTAAAAGCAGAAGAGCAGATTGAATTAAAGCCCAATGAAAAATTAAATACAGAACTGCGCATCTTTGCGCTGATTCGTTTGGGCATCACCGAGAGTCCGCAAATCGCTACTTTTTTGAGATATTCAGTAACCACCATTTATAATTACCGCACAAAAGTGCGCAATAAAGCACGTATTTCACGTGATCGGTTTGAAGAGGAAGTGATGAAACTTGGAATTCAAGGCTGAATGACACTACTTAAATGTCTACTTTTTTTCAAACACTCCAAACACTGTTTTTTCAGTTATTCAGACATTTAGCTTTACAAGTGGCTTATAAAACACTATATTTTGACTATGTACCTCCGGATGGCATGACGGACGATCATACATTTGTTTCACAACAGCAGAAAACTAAAAAATAGTCAAATGAAAAAAGCTATATTTTCTATCGTTTTAGCGATACTCGCACTTGGCCTGAGGGCTGAAGAGCTTAAATCACCCAATGGTCAGTTTACCCTTCAGTTCGAAGTGAAAGAGGGCATCCCGGTCTATCAACTGGATTTAAATGGTCAAGCCATTGTTAAAGAAAGTAAGTTGGGCCTTGAACTGAAAGATGCAACCTCTCTATTCGATGGATTTACATTAGCCAATGTGTCCACGCGTTCGTTCGATGAAACCTGGAAACCAGTTTGGGGCGAAGTGAAAGAAATCAGAAACCATTTCAATGAAATGGCTGTCACACTCGATCAAAAGAGTTCAGGTCGTATCATGGTCATTCGTTTTCGCCTATTTGATGACGGATTGGGTTTTCGCTATGAGTTTCCCGAGCAGGCTAACCTCACGCATTTCGTGATTAAAGAAGAACGGACCCAATTTGCCATGGCAGGTGATCACACCGCTTTCTGGATCCCGGGTGATTACGATACACAGGAATATAATTACTCTACTTCAAAACTATCTGAAATCAGAGGTTTGATGGAAGCCGCCATTACACCCAATGCCTCTCAAACAGCTTTTTCAACCACGGGGGTTCAAACTTCATTAATGATGAAAACCGATGAGGGGTTATACATCAATTTACATGAAGCGGCTCTGGTCGATTATGCTTGTATGCATTTGGAATTGGATGATAAAAACTTTGTCTTTGAATCCCACCTGACACCTGATGCGCAAGGTGTAAAAGGATACCTTCAAGCCCCCTGCCATACTCCCTGGCGCACGGTTATTGCCAGTGATGATGCAGCTGATATATTAATGTCACACATAACATTGAACTTAAACGATCCCTGTGTTTATGATGATACATCCTGGATTCAGCCCATTAAATACATTGGCGTTTGGTGGGAGATGATTACCGGAAAAAGCTCCTGGGCCTATGCTGATCTGCCAGGCGTTCAACTGGGCAAAACAGACTTTAGCAAAGTCACACCCTCTGGCAAGCATGCAGCCAATACCGATCATGTGAAACAGCACATTGACTTTGCGGCTGAGCATGGTTTTGATGCGGTGTTAGTCGAAGGCTGGAATGAAGGCTGGGAAGATTGGTTTGGTAAATCGAAGGATTACGTGTTTGATTTTGTGACGCCTTATCCGGATTTTGATGTGGAAGGGTTACGGGATTATGCCAAAAGTAAAGGTGTGCGTTTGATGATGCACCACGAGACATCCGGATCAGTACGTAACTATGAGCGCCACATGGATCAGGCTTACCAGTTTATGGTAGATAATGGCTATAATTCAGTAAAGAGTGGTTATGTGGGTAATATTTTGCCCCGTGGCGAAACGCATTATAGCCAATGGATGATCAATCACTATTTGTATGCGGTTCAAAAAGCCGGTGATTACAAAATCATGGTCAATGCACATGAGGCAGTACGGCCTACAGGTTTGTGTCGGACATATCCGAACCTGATTGGTAATGAATCGGCACGTGGCACCGAATATGAATCCTTTGGCGGTAATAACCCGGATCATACCACTATTTTACCTTTTACCCGTTTGATTGGCGGACCAATGGATTATACCCCTGGTATTTTTGAGCCGGATGTGAGTCAATACAACCCGGATAACGGCTCTAAGGTAAATACCACCATCGCGCGGCAATTAGCGCTTTACGTAACAATGTACAGTCCCTTGCAAATGGCAGCGGATCTGCCGGAGACCTATGAAAAACATATGGATGCTTTCCAGTTTATCAAAGATGTTGCGGTGGATTGGGATGATACCAAAGTATTGGAAGCAGAACCTGGTGACTATATAACATATGCCCGAAAGGAAAAAGGAAGTAGTAACTGGTTTGTTGGACGCACCAATGATGAAGAGGCACGTACTTCCCGCATTAGTTTCGATTTCCTGACACCAGGTAAAAAGTACGTAGCTACAATTTACAGTGATCAGAAGGAGGCGCATTACAAGACTAATCCCAAAGCTTACCAAATCAGTAAGTATTTGGTGACCAGTAAGTCTAAACTAAACCAATTCTGTGCTCCAGGTGGAGGTTATGCCATCAGCATAATGGTAGTTTCTGATAAATCGGAATTGAAAGGTCTTCGAAAATTGTAAGCCAATTATTCAATAAAACGTATTTTTAAAAGAGAGTCTGATTGAATATGATCAGACTCTCTTTTTTTTGTGTTATTAATAGTTATATCATCAATATGGCTTCTTAATTAACACAAAAAAAGGAAGTATCGGCAAATATTTTCAGGCTGTGTCCCTTATCCGTACAGGGATTGTACGAAATCGGACATTTTTATTGCTTATTTCGAAACCTAATGAAAGTTTCATTCGTAAATGTAATTGTGTTGTTTAGTTAGTTGAATACAGGACTACAGTTAGATAGCTTTTCACTAAGGTTTGTTTGTGTTTTTATTTCATAGCGATTATATTTTTTGGCACGATTTTTATAATACATGAAGTATTAACACATTTTTAAAGGTTTAAGTTAATAAATGGGACAAATGGTCGGGAACGCCCGACCTTTTTTTATGCCTTTTTTTTTAAGTGTGCAGTTCCTGTATTATTTCTGTTACCGGATCATTAAATTCTTCTGCATGGCATTTCTCCCATGGCCATTTCAATATTTTTCCTTAACTTAAGGCTAAACAATCTTTCGTCTTCAATAGTTTTATTTGTGGAAAGACTTAAATTATTCGATGACCAAATATACCAACATATTAAAAGATGCTTTTAGAGGTCCTCTACCAGGGATAGAGGCTCAACGTATGATGTCTCCTTCTGTTCGCTTTACCGGACGTCAACAACATGATCGTACACAAGCTCGTAATAGCAGCGTGTTTATTTTGCTGTTTATGAAAGCGGATAATTGGCACATTCCATTCATTCAACGACCTGTATATGACGGGGCACACAGCGGACAAATCAGTTTTCCCGGTGGAAAATCAGAAGAGGGTGATCATTCATTGTTAGATACGGCTTTTCGGGAAACCGAAGAAGAAATCGGAATCAAACGACAGGATGTTCATTTTATTGGTGAGTTAACCTCCTTATATATTCCGAATTCGAATTTTATGGTTTATCCCCAAGTGGGCATCATTCAATCAGCGCCTCAGTTTAAACTGAATACACGGGAAGTAGAATCTTTAATTGAAGCACCCTTATCCAAGTTACTTCATCCGGATAGTGTTAAACGGTTTTCTCGTCAAATCAACGATTTTCAGGTAGAAGCACCATTTTTTTGTATTTCACAATACGAAATATGGGGAGCAACTGCTATGATATTGAGTGAATTTCTTCATGTTGTTAGAAACAGCACTTTTGATCGCGTATCTTCTACCCCATTGAATGAATTAACAAATTAGGCTGACCATAAATATAAAGAAAGGGCTACCTGAAAAATGATATCATCAGATAGCCCTAATATTTTTTCGCATACTCCTCCTAGTCGAGCATTACATTTCGATAGTGGCTGTACCGTTCCAGTATGTCAATTACATAATGATAGGGTTCCTCGCCGCGGCAGTATCCATATTTAACCACCGGATCATTATAAAATTCAGGATTCGATTTGTTCAAGAGGTAATAATCCACATGATTATGCCATATCTTTGGGTTTTTCCCGTTTTTTTCCGCTAATCGCATAGCATCTAACACATGCCCTAATCCCACATTATAAGAAGCTAAAACGAACTTTAAGCGCTCTTCCGGATCCTCTACTTCACGCGTTAATCGTTTATCCAACCAATCCAAAAACTTTAATCCACCTTTAATATTCTCATGAGGCGAAGTAATCTTTTTAACACCAAACGTTTTAGCAGTTTCCGGCATGAGCTGCATCAACCCGACAGCACCTGCCCAACTTTCAATCTCCGGATGAAAACGGGATTCCTGATAGATTAAAGACGCAATCAAGCGCCAGTCCAGCTCATATTTCTTACTTTCCTCTTTAATAATAGCATCAAAATCAGACACCTTTCCTCCTTTAATAGAATGAAAACCAGCATCCACAAGATGAGTGGAACGCTTATTAACAAAGTACTTTCGGTAAATACGATGGTAGCGCTTGGTTTTTTTGAAATTAATCAGCCAGTTATTCACAACATCCAATAAATCGGATGATCCTGGACGCACAGCCCATGCAATTTTCTGGGGAAAACTAATGGCCGTTTCCACATCAATGTTGGGGTAGAAATTGAGATTGATCTTTGCTAAATTTTCATCGCAAACAGTGTAAGGTATTTCGCCGTGTGCCACTAATCCTATCAACTGCTCCACTTCATAATCCGGTATTTCAACCACATTAATGCTATCCCCAATTTCATTGGAAAGATTGCGTAAGCGGTTGACAAAAGACGAATTCTCCTGCACATAAATGGTTTTCCCACCTAATTCCAGTTGATTACGAATAATTTCATTGAAAATCTTCGGTTGATTCTTCTTGGTCTTTTCAAATTTCCTTTGTATCAGTACCTGACGAGTGACACAATGGGGCTCTGTAAAAGCAACATCCGTACTTCGATCGCGTGTAACGGTTAAATTAGTGGCAATTAAATCCACCTCACCGGTTAACAGATCTTCTACATTTTTATCCAAATTATTTGAAACGCTCATTTCGAGCTTAATGCCCAAGTGATCGCTTAAGGCATGCAGTAACTCAAATTGGTAGCCCAGAGGCCGTCCTTTATAGACAAAATAGTTGGTGGAATTATAATCGGTAACAACTCTGAGCTTACCACGTTTAGCAATATCGTCCAGGTCGATCTTAACCTCTTCTTGTGTGTGTGGCGTTGACGGTTTCTTTTTTTCCGTTATACAAGCGGAAAATAAAATGAGAAAGATAGCTATCAACGCGGTTTCAGTTCGCCGCATAGGTTTTCATTTTAAAAATGAACGGCAAAGATAATCAATCTTTTAACATGCGGCAAATCCGGAAAACGAGGTGTGTTAATCATAGAAATTCCAGGATACACCAAACTTCAGGCTTCTTGGATTGGTTGCATAATCCACGGCATGGAAGAAGCCGGTTTGTGGGTAACCCTGATTGACATGATCGAATTTCACATAAATACGTGCGCGTTTCAACTGAATATTGGCAAATACATCCACAAAGGGATAATTACCAACTTTCTTTTTATTTTCTCCCTGCACATGAAACTGACCGGTCGTCATGACGTAATTGGGAGCATAATAGGCAGTGTTGTAATGTACGTCAAATCCCAACTGAAAATGGAGAACATCAAAAAGGGTGTTTTGATAATAGGTCGAATTAAATAGTGCCAGTGTTGGTAAGGGAACCACCTCTTCGTTAGAAGATAGCTGATACACGACTTCATTGAGACTATGAATGCGTCCTAAAACAAAATGTTGCTTTAAACGGGCATCAAGAATCTGAATAAAATCATTGGATTGAGCAGGCGCGTACAAAGTACTGTTGGGATTAGAATCATCCGTATTCCAATAGATGTAATTTTCCAGCATATGTATGCCACCACTTAACTCAAAGCGCTTCGTTGGAATGCGAATACCTCCTTTTATTTTATAAGTTTGCTGCTTGCTGAAACTATTATTCCACTGTACATGATTCGAATGGTATCGATTCAAGATCTCTTCCGGCTCTTTTAAATAAAAACTTCCTTCAGCAAATACACCTGCTGTATCATTTAAGACTCTAAAGCTGGAATTGACCTTACCGGATGCCTCAATATCACCGGCCCGATAGCCCTGAAAGTATAATTTTGCACCGGCTTTCCACCAAAAGTTGTTGCCCAGGTTTTTAAATATCTGACCACCTAATGCCGTTGTGGCTTCTTTTCGCTTATAGCTATGGTATTGAGCCGTATCTTGATGTGTGAACGGATGATCCTTATCCGTTGTGGCCATTTTATAAACGTAATATTCATTGGTGATAAAAGCGCGTAAACCAAATTTTAAAAAGGAATTAGCTTCTTCGTTAAACTTTAGTTGTAGCGTATTGCGATAAATGGTAACTCTCGATGTGTCCCGCGTTTGAATGCTGTCATTATTAAACACCGGTAGAAAATCATAATTCTTCCCATCCAGTTGTTCAAGATCATTAATAGATAACACCCGTTTCCCTTGTTCAATATCCAAGGTATGATAGATGGTACCAATGGGTAATTGATTCACGGTAGAATCTTTCCCGCGAACAGAAATATTACCAACATTTAAAGATTGATTAATGAATAGCCGCGTATTACGCATACTATTTTGAGCTGTAGTGAGTTTTACCGGATGAGATTTAGATTGAGCAAAATCAAAATCATTTTCGTCAGGATCGCTCAATCCTCCATTTTCCTGAGCTTTCAAGAGGTTTTGCATAAATGCACCGTGAACCGTGTAATTGTCTCCTTTATAACTGGAGAATAATTTTACCTGCTCGTACCGGGTAGCCTGATTACTATACTGACCAGTAGATGAATTGAGGGTATATTGCCCTCCAATATTCAGCTTTGGATTAACATTTTGAGTGTATAAAACCGATATGTGTTCTTCTGCATATTTTTTGGGGCCACCAAAATGATATCCTATGTTAACATAGGGTGTTTTGGTGTTGTAAAAGTAGAGATCCTCTGGTTTAAGTATGTAGGCTGATACCGGATTTAAAAAAAGAAAACCATAATGATCCGGTCGGTCTTGAAAGATATTGGATTGATAGGCAGATCCAAGGTTTCCCAAATAGGTGTTAGATATGCTTTTTTTATAAATGGGATTATAAATTTGATATCCATCAGATAGCGTATCAACAGCCGTGGTGTCACTAAACGTAAAATCATCAATTAAATGCCAGGCGCGCACATCAGGATTAATGAACTCTTTCTTTTCCTGTTGGTTTTCTTCACCTCGTCCAGGACCACCGCCAAGTCGTCCTATATCTCGCTGTGCCTTCACAGTAAGGTTGGTTAGGATGAGAAGTATAATAAGTAATAACTGCTGTTTCATTCAACGCTGATTTTCCGGATTTGCTTCGGAATGTATTAAAATTGTGTTTTTGTAAGCCCGGCAAGAGCCATTTTTCAAACCAAAGCAAATATAGCCAAAAACTTTACATCTGATAAGCCAGCCAGATGTGATATAAGCTCTTTAGTTTTTTTAACATACTTCAATAAAAAACCGCCTGAAGATTCAGGCGGTTGAGGTATTTATTTCTTACGAATTACGACTTGTACCTGAACTCCATTGAAGTTCCATCGCTCGCGTATCTTATTCTCCAGAAAACGTTTGTACGGTTCCTTAATGTATTGCGGCAAATTACAGAAAAAGGCAAATGTGGGCGATGGCGTAGGCAACTGTGTTACATACTTGATCTTAATAAATTTACCTTTTATTGCCGGCGGTGGAAATTTATCAATTAGCGGCAATATTGTTTCATTCAAAACAGAAGTGGCAATTTTCCGCTTTTTGTTTTCAAATACTTCCTGCGCTTTTTCAATGGATTTATGAATTCGCTGTTTTGTTAATGCGGAAGTAAAGATGATTGGAAAATCAGTATAAGGAGCCATGGACTCACGGATCTCCTCTTCAAACTTTTTAGTGGTATGGGTATCTTTTTCAATCAAATCCCATTTATTCACCAACACCACCACCCCTTTTTTATTTCGTTGGATCAGGTGAAAAATCTTTTGATCCTGTCCTTCCATGCCACGTGTGGCATCAATCATCATCAAACAAACATCTGAATTTTCGATGGCCCGGATGGCACGCATCACCGAATAGAATTCCAGATCCTCATGAACTTTCGTTTTCTTACGCAACCCAGCTGTATCTACCAGAAAAAAGTCATGGCCGAATTTGTTATAACGGGTATAGATGGAATCACGTGTCGTACCAGATATTGGGGTCACAATATTCCGTTCTTCCCCAATAAAGGCGTTAACGATAGACGATTTTCCGGCGTTGGGACGTCCCACAATGGTGAATCTCGGAATATTTAGCAAATCTTCTTCGTCTTCTGATGCCTTAGGAAATAGTTCGACCAACTTATCCAGGAAATCACCTGTTCCGGAACCATTGATTGAGGAGATAGGGAACAAGTTTTCCAGGCCCAGGGCATAAAAATAATTTGATTCGGCCAGTCGTTCGTTATTGTCCACCTTATTCACAACAACAATTACTTCTTTGTTTGAGCGGCGAAGTATTTCAGCAACACCCTCATCATAATCCGTGATACCGGTTAAGACATCCACTACAAACACAATGATATCAGCCTCTTCAATAGCGATGAGTACTTGCTTGCGAATCTCTTCTTCAAATATGTCATCCGAATTGGTCGCATAACCACCAGTATCAATCACGGAGAATTCAACACCATTCCAAAAGGCCTTGCCATATAAGCGATCGCGTGTCACTCCGGCCAATTCATCCACAATAGCCTGACGCGTTCCGGTAAGCCGGTTAAAAAGGGTTGATTTTCCTACATTCGGCCGACCAACAACGGCAACAATATTTCCCATGTCGTATTATTTTTTATTTTTTGGGGCTGCAAAAATAAACAAAGTCACTGATTTCAGCAACTTTGTGTTATTTAAAAATAACTAAATCAATCCATTCAATAGGTGAACCTTTGTAAGATTGAATTATTTTAGTTCGTAACCATGACCGCGCAGGAAGTTTTCCTTATCCCGCCAGTCTTTTGATACTTTTACAAAAGTGGTAAGGAATACTTTCTTCTTCAAAAATGCTTCCAGGTCTTGACGCGACTCGGTTCCCACCCATTTCAATTTCGTTCCTTTATGACCAATGATGATTCCTTTTTGGGATTCACGTGCCACATGAATGATGGCGCGGACATTCACCTGATCAGGCCCTTCTTTAAACTCTTCAATCTCTACCTCTACTGAGTAAGGGATCTCTTTTTTATAATGCATCAATATTTTCTCACGGATAATTTCAGCCGCAAAAAAACGTTCGGGTTTATCGGTTAGCGCTTCCTTATCAAAGAATGGAGGTGAATCCGGCAGCATTTGAATAATCCGATCCATTAGGTTACCGACATTGAATTTATGCAAGGCTGACATGGGGAATACTTCCGCATTTGGTAATTGCTCTTTCCAGAAATCCAATATGCCATCCAGTTTTTCCTGATCAATCAGGTCAATTTTATTGATGACCAGCAATACAGGAATATCTGTTTTTTGAACAGATGCCAAAAACTCATCATTCTTATCGGGTTTTTCAAAGGTATCGGTAACATATAAAATGATATCCGCATCCTTTAGGGCCGATTTTGAAAACTTCAACATCGACTCCTGCAATTTATAATTGGGTTTTAAAACCCCTGGTGTATCTGAAAATATAATTTGATATTCTGGTTGATTGACAATGCCAAAGATACGATGACGAGTGGTTTGCGCCTTTGATGTAATGATGGATAAACGCTCTCCCACTAATTCATTCGACAATGTTGATTTTCCCACATTTGGGTTGCCCACTATATTTACAAAACCGGCTTTGTGTGTCATGATAATAAATAGATTAATCTGGCGCAAAGATACGATAATTCCTGCGAGATTGGACACATTAATAGAGATGAGTTAAAACCAACCGTTATGAGACTCATCATCATTGGACAGTTGTGTTAACAATTCATTCTTCGAAAGGCAGTTTTTTTTCCTTATATTACACTGGCATCGAAATAAAAAGAAAGGTTTTAATGGTATGAAAATCATTACTTTTTTTATTTTTGAGGAAATTAAGTCCCAAATAGAAAATGGATATTAAACGAAACGAAATGAAGTTAAAAAACTTAGTAGTCTTGTCTTTTATTTTCAGCCTGCTGGCATGTGCCCCCCCGAAACCGATAAAGTCTTATAACCAAGGCTTGCACATTGTTCCTCAACCCAATTCATTGGTTGAGCAAAATGGAGTCTTTACGCTTTCAGATAAAACTGTTTTTGTGGCATCTACAGAAGATGTGAAAGCGGTGGTTGACTTTTTTGTAGACAAACTTGAATTATCAACAGGGTATACCTTGGCTACTCAGCAGGAAAAACCCTCTAAGAATTATATATCGGTTAGTATCAATCCTCAATTAGAATTAAATGAGGAAGGGTATACATTCAAATCAACACCCACAGGTATTGAAATAACCGGAAAAAGTAAAATAGGCATTTTCTACGGATTACAAACAATGCTTCAATTGTTACCTGCCGAAATTGAGAGTTCACAATTGGTTTCAGAGGTGGATTGGAACATACCATGTGTAGAAATCAAAGATGAGCCGCATTTTAAATGGCGCGGAATGCACTTAGATGTGTGTCGTCATTTTGTACCGGTTGAAAACATCAAGAAGCACCTGGATATGTTGGCCATGTTCAAGATGAATAAATTTCACTGGCATTTAACTGAAGATCAGGGATGGCGGATCGAAATAAAGAAGTACCCATTATTAACAGAAATTGGCTCTAAGCGAATCGAAGGTGAAGGCCATGAGTATGGCGGTATTTATTCGCAAGAAGACGTGAAGGAAATAGTAGCTTATGCAGCTGAGCGTATGATCGATGTGGTACCAGAAATTGAATTACCGGGCCATGCTTTGGGCGCACTAACAGCCTATCCTGAATTTTCATGTACGGGTGGACCATTTAAAGTACGCAATATTTGGGGCGTTGAGCCAGATGTATTTTGTGCTGGTAAAGAAGAGACTTTTGACTTTTTAGAGGATGTCATTAATGAAGTGGTGACTTTGTTTCCATCGGAGTATTTTCATATTGGAGGCGATGAGTGCCCAAAGGATCGTTGGAAAGTCTGCAAATTATGTCAAAAGCGAATGAAACAGGAAGGTCTGGCTGATGAGCATGAGCTGCAGAGCTATTTTGTGCAACGCATAGAAAAAGTATTATTAGCACATGGCAAGAAGATGATTGGCTGGGACGAGATTTTAGAAGGTGGTTTGGCACAGTCGGCAGCAGTAATGTCCTGGCGGGGTGAAAAAGGTGGTATTGAAGCGGCTTCGCAGGGGCATGATGTGGTGATGACGCCTGGAAACTGGTGTTACCTGGATCATTACCAAGGCGATTACCGTAACGAACCGGTAGCTATCGGCAGGTATACAACATTAGAAGAATCATACGGATATGAACCGGTGCCAAAAGAATTGGATCCCGAAATGGCAAAACACGTATTGGGAACACAGGGAAATGTATGGACTGAATACATGTATACACCTGAGTTGGTGGAATACCGCGTGTATCCGCGTTTAATTGCACTGGCTGAAGTGAACTGGACGCAAAAGTCTAATAAAAACTATGACCATTTCCTGCAGCGCATGGATAATCAGTTTGTAAGAATGGATAAGCACAACATTAATTACCACATTCCACTTCCGGAAGGGCCATCTAATCGTGTGGCATTTACAGATGTAGCAGAAGTTGAATTCACCACCACACGTCCGGTTAAGATGGTTTATACCTTAGATGGTACTAAACCGACTGCGCAATCATCTGAATATACTCAACCATTTAACTTTACGGAGGATGCCACCATCAGAATCGCATCGGTATTGAATAGCGGGAAGATGGGTGCCGACCGTACCGTTCAAGTTGTAAAAGAAGACTTCAGGCCGGCTAAAAAAGTGAAAACAACCAAAAAAGGATTAAAAGAACAATATACCGAAGGGAATTTCATCTTTGTGGCTGATTTGGAGCAAGTGTCTAAATGGGACGAGAAGGTGAATGCGATGAAGCCATCTAAAGCATATACGCGCCATGGTCATGAAAATCCATCTGCCTCAATTTTTACAGGCTACCTGGAAATGCCGGAAGATGGTATTTATGAATTTCAGACCAACCTGGATCAGTTTTTTCTGGGAGATGATTTATTAATCAATAACGATGGAGAAGTGAAGCGTTTTTCCCGAAATAATGTTTCAATTGCCCTGGCCAAAGGAAAGCATGCAGTAAAGTTAATTTACCTGAACAATATTATTGGCGGATGGCCACAGGCCTGGAATGGTCACAAAATACAGTTCCGGAAAATTGGTGAAGAAGAATTTAAAACAGCTACAAAAGCAGATTACAGTTTTTAGGTGGTTGGTCATTTTGAGATAAACCTAAGGCTCACAGAGATTTTCTTTGTGAGCTTTTTTATTGATGCTGATTTGTTTAGATTTATAAACAAAATAACAACATCATGAAAAAAACACTAAATAATTATCACCTGCTTTTTATGGTGATAGTACTCCTAGGAATACTAACCGTAAGTTGTGGTAAAGATGATAAAGAAGATGAAGTAGCCAGTTATGCAGGCAATTACCAGCTTAAAAAGGCAACTCTCAAAACCATTGACATCGGCTTTAAATTGGACGTGGATGAAGACATTACTCCAATGATTCAGGATGTGTTATTGAATGTAAGTCCATGTAGTGATCAGTTACAAACAATTATAGAATTACATCCTGATCAATCTATTTATCTCTCGTGTTTAGATGAAGAAATGATCTTAAAAGCAGGAAGGTGGAGCCAAAATATACCCGATCGTCAATTAACCTTGATATTTGAAAATGCGGAAGTGTGGCAAGGTGATCCAATTACATTGAAGGATGTAACGGTAAAGGGTAATGTAACAACAGGAACATCAAATACTGTTTCCATTGACAAAAAATGGTTGGCTAATTACACGAACATGCCCGATCAGATGCCTGACATCATTAAAGTCACTTTTTCAATGGAGATGACAAAACAATAACAAAACAGTTTAAATTTCGTATGCTAAATTACTAGTGTTGGCTTGAATACAGATGAATCTTTTCATAAATTGTACAGACATGTTTAATTATTAAATCTTTCTGCCATGATAATTTATACCGATACAAAACTGGTGAGACCTGAACATGAGAAACACACTTTAATTTTACATTTAGAGTATGAGACTTCTCAAATAGGTAAAGTGGTAGGGAAGTTTGAGAGTTTTAAGAAACATATTCTAATTGCAGCAGCTCCTGAGAAAGCAACGGAATGCACATGTGAGTTTAACTTGAAGGGAGATGAATTGAACAAACGCCTCAGGCGGGAGATTGTCTTTAATTATGACAGTTCTCTAGCTGATTCGGAGGATGAAAAAGTCAATTTTGAACTAAGTTTAACTGGCAGTGATGCAGATGAAGAATCTATTGTTTTAAGTGCTCGACTGCACTTTTAAGGAATTGTGATTAATAATTACAAAGGAGTTGCCTTGGTGGTTAACTCCTTTTTTAATGGGAATTAAGTCGGTTAACCCTCTTGATCTGCTAACCGGTAAAAAGATCGGGTAGCTTCTTCAATTATTTCTACATAATGGCCTAATTTACCAGGTTCCAGAAATGTAGCAGTTGATATTTTGGTTTCAAAAGGAGGTGTAGCATCAATGCGTAAGGTCATGATTTTTCGACCACCCAACAGGCATTCACCGGCATAGGTTACAATTTGATTATTTTCCGATGCATAGGCATACACACGAATCCCCATTTGAATTTCATTGGCTTCAAATTCTTTTTCCAATATCCGTTTGAACAATGCTTCCATATGGCAACAAAGATAGTAAATAACATGGGCTCCATGAGCGTAAAAAGAGGCCATGAATGCCATGACATAGAAATACAGAGATAATTAATATATTTATACATATTAATTCTATTGCCCAAATGAAAGTGTTATCAACAGCTAATCTACTTATCCGTGAGTTTCAGCCTGATGATCTGTAGGACCTATTAATCATTTATAACAATGAAATAAACATGCGCTACATTCCCAATGCTTCGCGCAATTGGAGTGTGGAAGATCTTGAGAAAAAGTATCAAAAACACTCCAAAAATTACCCCAAAGGGTATGGACTTTATGTGATTGAAGAACTTAAGTCAGGATACGTATTGGGTGAAGCTGGCTT
>Ga0193953_1000618_pt1 | contig 18304 bp, 15 predicted proteins | sample BB_4_MG_FD_140325 | JGI IMG/M metagenome (GOLD analysis project Ga0193953, IMG submission 140325) | Microbial mat bacterial communities from the Broadkill River, Lewes, Delaware, United States - BB_4_MG | ecosystem: Environmental > Aquatic > Freshwater > River > Microbial mats | place: USA... | reverse complement strand
GCAGCGGACCCCGAGACCCTGCTGCAAAACAACAACATCAGTGGCAATCTGAACCGCTGGATGGACATGCTGCCGGAGAAGCATGCTGATGTGCTGTCGCGTCGCTTCGGTTTGCGTGGCTATGAAATGAGTACGCTGGAGCAGGTTGGCAAGGAGATCGGCCTGACCCGCGAGCGAGTGCGCCAGATCCAGGTGGAGGCACTGCGCAAGCTGCGTGAGATTGTCGAGAAAAATGGCCTGACCGGCGAAGACCTGCTGCAGTAGCCGGTCTTCGTCAGGATGTTCGATGGTGGGTTAGCGTTCCAGGTACTGTAGTTTGTCCGGGACGCCATCCCACTTGTCGGCATCCGGCAGTGGCGGCTTGCGCTCGGTGATATTGGGCCAGATTTCCGCCAGTTCGGCATTGAGCTGGTAGAACTTGTCCTGTTCCGGGCTCAGGTCGTCTTCATGCAATATCGCTTCGGCCGGGCACTCCGGCTCGCACAGACCACAATCAATACACTCGTCCGGGTGGATCACCAGAAAGTTGGGCCCTTCATAAAAGCAATCGACCGGACACACCTCGACACAGTCGGTGTATTTGCAGCGAATACAGTTGTCGGTCACGATGTAGGTCATTGTCCAGCTCCCCTTGGCTCCAGTCTGAATGCAGTATAGATTGTCGCGCCCTGTTTGCTGTTTACAGCAGTGCCTTGAGAGCGTATAGCTGCTCCAGTGCCTGTCGTGGTGTCAGATCATCCGGATTCAGGTCACGCAGCTGTCGCTCGGCAGCCGAAGGCTGGTAGCTGACAAACATGTCACCCTGCATCGGTTCTTCCTTGACCTGGAGCGAAACCGGTTCCGGGTTGCGCGTGACCTTCTCGCTCTGGTCGCGGCTGTCCTGTTCCAGCAAAACCAGTTTTTCGCGGGCGTTACGAATCACATCCGTCGGAATCCCGGCCAGCTGGGCGACCTGCAGGCCGTAACTCTGGCTGGCAGGCCCCTCCTGTACCTCGTGCATGAACACGATATGGTCGTTATGTTCGACTGCGGTCAGGTGCACGTTAGCCACACCCGCTTCCCGTTCCGGCAGGCTGGTCAGTTCGAAATAGTGGGTGGCGAACAGGGTGAAGGCCTTCACTTCTCGAGCCAGGAATTCGGCACAGGACCAGGCCAGTGACAGGCCATCGAAAGTGCTGGTGCCCCGTCCTACCTCATCCATCAATACCAGGCTGCGATCGGTGGCGTTATGCAGGATATTGGCGGTTTCCGTCATCTCGACCATAAAGGTGGAGCGGCCGCCGGCCAGGTCATCAGAAGAGCCCATGCGGGTGAATAGACGGTCGACAATACCAATACAAGCGCTCTGTGCCGGGACATAGCTGCCGATGTGAGCCAGCAGGGTAATCAGGGCAGCCTGGCGCATGTAGGTGGATTTACCGCCCATGTTGGGGCCGGTAATCACCAGCATGTGTCGCTGGTCAGTCAAGTGCAGGTTATTGGCCACGAAAGGCGTGTCCATCACTGCTTCGACAACAGGATGACGGCCACCTTCAATATTGAGGCAGCGCTCATCCACCAGCTGCGGTCGCTGATAGTCCAGGCTAAAGGCGCGCTCGGCCAGATTGCAGAGAACGTCCAGCTCGGCCAGCGCGGCTGCACTTTCCTGTAATGGGCCCAGCTGGGTGGCCAGGGTTTCCAACAGCGCTTCGTAGAGGTGCTTTTCTCGCGCCAATGCCTTGCTTTTGGCGCTCAGTGCCTTGTCTTCGAACTCTTTCAGCTCGGGGGTAATGTAGCGTTCGGCGTTCTTCAGCGTCTGACGTCGAATGTATTCAGCCGGCATGTCGACGGCCTGTGCCTTGCTGACCTCGATATAGTAGCCGTGCACCCGATTGTATCCAACCTTGAGGGTCGAAATGTCGGTACGGGTGCGTTCGCGGGCTTCCAGCTGCAACAGGAAGTCGCCGGCATTTTCACTCAGTCCCCGCAGTTCATCCAGTTCGGCATCGTAGCCTGAGGCGATCACACCACCATCGCGAATGACCACGGGTGGGGCATCGATAATGGCGCGTGCCAACAGATCGGCTTCAGTCGGGAAAGTGCTGATCTGTCGTGCCAGTGCCTTGATGCGACTGGCGTCGGTATTGGCCAGTACACGTTGCAGGTCCGGCAGGGCTGCCAGCGCATTGCGCAGCCGTTCCAGGTCGCGTGGGCGGGCCGAGCGCAAGGCGACACGAGAGAGAATACGCTCCATATCGCCGATCGGCTTGAGCTGCTCGGCCACGTTGTCACTGTAATCCGGCATCAGCAGCCAGCGAATGGCATTCTGGCGTGCTTCCAGCACCTGACGATCGCGCAGCGGGCGGTGCAGCCAGCGGCGCAGCAAACGACTGCCCATGGGGGTGCAGCACTTGTCGAGCACGGAAGCCAGGGTATTGCTGCGGCCACCGGACAGGTTGATATCCAGCTCCAGGTTACGCCGTGTGGCGGCATCCAGTATCACCGCCTCATCGCGTTGTTCCACCTGCAGGCGGCGGATATGAGGAAGACTGCTGCGTTGGGTGTCGCGCGCATACTGCAGCAGACAACCGGCCGCACAAATCGCCAGCGGCAAGTGATCACAGCCGAATCCGGTCAGGTCGCGGGTGTTGAACTGGTCACACAGCAGGCGGGTGGCGGTATCGTCCTCAAATTCCCAGGGGGGGCGTGCGTGAGCACCGGGGCGCTTGCGGGCAGATTCCGGGATGTCGGCATCATCAGGATACAGCAGCTCCGCCGGGCGCAGTCGCTCCAGTTCCGCCAACAGGGCATCTTCACCATCCACTTCGAACAGGCTGAAGCGCCCCGAACTGATGTCGATCAGGGCCAGACCAAAGCTGCTGTCTCGGCGTGCAATGCCCATCAGCAGGTTGTCCTGATGCTCGTCCAGCAGGGCCTCATCACTCAGGGTGCCTGGAGTGACGATACGCACCACTTCACGCGCCACCGGGCCCTTGCTGGTAGCCGGGTCACCGACCTGTTCGCAGATCACGACCGATTCCCCTGCCTTGACGATACGGGCGATATAGCCCTCCGCCGAGTGATAGGGGATACCCGCCATCGGGATGGGCTCGCCAGCCGACTTGCCGCGAGCGGTCAATGAAATGTCCAGTAGCGCAGCGGCCTTTTTGGCATCTTCATAGAACAGTTCGTAGAAATCACCCATGCGGTAGAACAGCAACTGGTCCGGGTGCTGGGCCTTGATGCGCAGGTACTGCTGCATCATCGGAGTGTGTTGTGCAGATTTGCCGGCGGAAGACATAGACGAAGCGGATATCCTGTTGGGGGATTGAATCAGTGTAAGCTCAAGGTTTTAATGGCAGGATTGTACGTTAATCGTTGCGGTCTGCGTAGTCGCGGCCTCTGGAGAGTAGAGATGAAGAACCTGGCGCAAAAAGTGGGACAAACGCTGCTGGATAAGGGGCTGAAAATGGCCACGGCAGAGTCATGCACCGGGGGATGGGTAGCCCAGGCGGTGACGGCGGTACCGGGCAGCTCCGGCTGGTTCGATTGTGGCTTTGTGTCCTATTCCAATACGGCCAAGCAGAAAATGCTGGGCGTCGACCTGGATGTGCTGGAAACCAAGGGCGCTGTCAGTGAGTCAGTGGTGGCGCAGATGGCTGAAGGGGCGCTGCGTAACAGTGATGCCAATATTGCCGTGGCGATCAGCGGTATTGCCGGTCCTGATGGCGGTACCGAAGACAAGCCGGTGGGCACCGTCTGGTTTGCCTGGGCGATCGAAGGTCACCCCACCGTGACCTGTCTGAGCTTCTTTAATGGCGATCGTGACGAGATCCGTTTACAGGCGGTCGAGCAGGCGCTGGAAGGGGTTCTGGCCTACCTGCCTCACTGACATCGATATGGTTGCAATCTGATCAGTTTGTGGAATAATACTGTTCAGACATACAGTATTTAACTCTGGTTTGATGGAAGGTTCCCGATGGACGCAAACAGAAAGAAAGCACTAGATGCCGCCCTGTCACAGATCGAGCGCCAGTTCGGCAAGGGCGCTGTCATGCGCATGGGAGATCAGCCCCGTGAAGCGATTCCGGCTGTGTCCACAGGATCTCTGGGGCTGGATATCGCACTCGGCATTGGCGGTCTTCCCTATGGCCGAGTGGTTGAGATCTATGGTCCTGAATCTTCCGGTAAAACCACGCTGACCCTGCAGGTGATTGCCCAGGCGCAGAAGCAGGGCAAAACCTGTGCCTTTGTCGATGCGGAACATGCACTCGACCCCGTGTATGCTGAAAAACTGGGTGTAGATGTTGATGCCCTGCTGGTGTCCCAGCCGGATACCGGTGAGCAGGCGCTGGAAATCACTGACATGCTGACCCGCTCGGGTGCGGTTGACGTGATCATCGTCGACTCCGTGGCGGCACTGGTACCCAAGGCCGAAATCGAAGGCGAAATGGGTGACTCCCATGTCGGCCTGCAGGCGCGTCTGATGTCGCAGGCGCTGCGTAAACTGACCGGCAGCGTCAAGCAGTCCAACTGTCTGCTGGTATTCATCAACCAGATCCGTATGAAGATCGGGGTGATGTTTGGTAACCCGGAAACCACCACCGGTGGTAACGCGCTCAAGTTCTACGCCTCCGTGCGCCTGGATATTCGCCGCACCGGTGCCGTGAAACAGGGTGATGAGGTCGTCGGCAACGAGACCCGCGTGAAAGTGGTCAGGAACAAGGTATCGCCGCCGTTCCGTCAGGCCGAGTTCCAGATTATGTATGGCCAGGGTATCTACCACATGGGTGAAGTGGTCGATCTGGGTGTGCAGCAGGGGTTGGTGGACAAATCCGGTGCCTGGTATGCGTACAAGGGTGACAAGATTGGCCAGGGCAAGGCGAATGCAGCCAAATACCTGGAGGAGCACCCTGAGGTGGCGGAAGAGATCGAAAATGAAATTCGTGCTCAACTGCTGAATGTGCCCAAGCCGAAGGAAGCGCAGGCTGCGGCAGAAGAGGGGCAGCTCGATCTCTAATGAGAATGGACTGAACTGATCATCGAACAGGGGCCTTGGCCCCTGTTTGCGTTTTTGAGGTGAGGACATGGCAAAGGCACTGGAAACGGAAGCCGATATTCGCAATGCAGCGATTGGCTTGCTGGCGCGACGCGAATACAGCCGCGCCGAACTCTGGCGCAAGCTGAGCCCCCGTGTGGAAGAGGCGACGCTGCTTGAACAGGCGCTTGATCGCCTGCAGGAGGCCGGCTATCAGAGTGATGAGCGTTTTGCGGAAATATTCACCCGCAGCCGCCTGTCGTCCGGCTACGGGGTTCAGCGGGTAAGGCAGGAGCTGCGTCAGAAGGGCATTGATGCTGGGCTGGTGGTACAGGCGCTGGAAGCAGCTGAATTTGATGGCTCGGCACAGGCGCTGGATATTTGTCGTCGCCGTTTTGGTGAGCAGCCGCCGGACAGCCCCAAAGAGTATGCGCGCCGTATGCGCTTTCTGGTCAACCGAGGTTTCAGTTTCGATGAGGCCAAAAAGGCCATCAATGCCGCCGCAGAGGAATGAAGCGGCGGTGCCTGCCGTACGTTTAGACTATCGTACATTTTTTACCCGCGTTATATACTAACCCGCTATTTTTGCGTACAGATCGCTGCTTCATCTTCGAAGAAGCGATACAGTCGTGCCAACCAGTACAGACGCAACGGACCTGATATGAAATTCATGACAAGCGCGGAAATCCGCCAGGCATTTCTCGACTACTTCAACCAGAACGGGCACGAAATCGTGGCCTCCAGCCCGCTGATTCCGGGTAATGACCCGACACTGCTGTTCACCAACGCGGGTATGGTGCAGTTCAAGGATGTATTCATCGGGTCGGACAAGCGTAGCTATAACCGGGCTACCAGCTCTCAGCGCTGTGTCCGTGCCGGTGGCAAACACAATGACCTGGAAAATGTCGGCTATACCGCGCGTCACCATACCTTCTTCGAAATGCTGGGTAACTTCAGCTTCGGCGACTACTTCAAGCGTGAGGCGATCAAGTTTGCCTGGGAGTTTCTGACCCAGCGCATGGGACTGCCGGAAGAACGTCTCTGGGTGACCGTGCATTACACCGATGATGAAGCCGAAAAAATCTGGAAGGAAGAAGTCGGCGTCAGCCCGGAGCGTTTCTCCAAGCTGGATGAAGACAACTTCTGGGCCATGGGCGATACCGGTCCTTGCGGTCCCTGTACCGAAATTTTCTTCGATCATGGTCCCGACGTGGCCGGTGGCCCTCCGGGCAGCCCGGATGAAGACGGCGACCGCTACATCGAAATCTGGAACCTGGTGTTCATGCAGTACAACCGTTCTGCTGACGGCACCATGGAACCGCTGGGACGTCCGAGCATCGATACCGGCATGGGCCTGGAGCGTATTGCGGCCGTGATGCAGGGTGTACACAGCAACTACGAGATCGACCTGTTCCAGAACCTGCTCAAGGCCACCGCCGCCGTGCTGGGTCTGGACAGCATCGACAGCAAGTCACTGCGCGTCATTGCCGACCACATCCGTTCCTGCTCCTTCCTGATCACGGATGGCGTTATGCCGTCCAACGAAGGCCGTGGTTATGTCCTGCGTCGTATCATGCGCCGTGCCATCCGTCACGGTAACAAGCTGGGTGCCAAAGAGCCGTTTTTCCACAAGCTGGTGGCTCCGCTGGTCAAGGAGATGGGTGAGGCCTACCCTGAGTTGGCCAAAATGCAGGAGCAGGTTGAGCGTATCCTGCTGAAGGAAGAGCAGCAGTTTGCCAAGACGCTGGATCACGGCATGCAGCTGCTGGGTCAGGCTATTGCCGAACTGGATGGCAAGGTTATTGCGGGTGAAACCGTCTTCCGTCTGTATGACACCTATGGCTTCCCGGTTGACCTGACTGCTGATGTGGCGCGTGAACATGAGCTGACGCTGGATATGGACGGCTTCGAGCAGGCCATGCAGGCGCAGCGTGAGCGTGCCCGTGCCTCCGGTCAGTTCTCCGTTGACTACAATGAGCAGATCAAGCTGGATGGCAGCACCGAATTTACCGGTTATGACAGCCTGGAAGATCGCTCTGAAGTGGTTGCGCTGTTCCGTGACGGTGAAGAAGTGAAGCAGCTGTCTGCCGGTGAGAGCGGCGTGGTCGTGCTCAAGAACACGGCTTTTTACGCTGAATCCGGTGGCCAGGCGGGCGACCAGGGTACGCTGCGCTGGGATCGTGGTCAGTTTGACGTGAGTGACTGTACCAAGGAAAGCGGTCATCACCTGCATCACGGCAGCCTGAGTGAAGGTGTACTTCAGGTTGGCGATCAGGTCGTGACCGAAGTGGATATGGCCAAGCGTCAGGCGACTGCACTGAACCACTCTGCGACTCACCTGTTGCACGCTGCACTGCGTACCGTTCTGGGTGACCACGTACAGCAGAAAGGCTCCCTGGTGGATGCCGAGCGTCTGCGTTTTGACTTTGCCCATTTCGAGGCCATGAGTGCCGATGAAATCGCTCAGGTAGAGCGTATGGTCAATGACCAGATTCGTGCCAACTCGGCGGTAGAAACCGAGTTGATGGCGCTGGACGCGGCCAAGGAAAAAGGTGCCATGGCCCTGTTCGGTGAAAAGTACGATGCTGAAGTGCGCGTCCTGAGCATGGGCGGCGATTTCTCGGTTGAACTCTGTGGCGGTACTCACGCCAAGCGTACCGGTGATATCGGCCTGCTCAAGATTGTGGCCGAGAGCGGTATTGCTTCCGGTGTACGCCGTATCGAAGCGGTCACCGGCATGCAGGCGCTGCAGTGGATCAACAGTGGCGAACAGGTACTGGGTGAAATCGCGGCACTGGTAAAAGGCAATCGCGAAACCACTCTGGACAAGGTCCGTGGCCTGAATGAGCGCAGCCGTCAGCTGGAGAAAGAAATTGAACGGCTGACCGCCAAGCTGGCCAGTGCTCAGAGCGGTGACCTGTTAGGTCAGGTTCAGGAAGTGAATGGTATCAAGGTACTGGCGACCAAGCTGGAAGGTGTCGAAACCAAGGCCCTGCGAGACATGCTTGATCAGTTGAAGAGCAAGCTGGGCAGCGGTGTCGTGGTGTTGATGACGGCTCAGGGTGAAAAAGTGAGCGTGATCGCCGGTGTAACCAAGGATCTGACCGGACAGGTCAAGGCCGGTGATCTGGTGCGTGAGCTGGCAGCACGCTTGGGTGGCAAGGGAGGCGGGCGTCCCGATATGGCGCAGGGTGGTGGTACTGATATCAGTGCCATGCCGGCTGCGTTGGAAGCGGTGCCTGAACTGGTAGCGGCAAGCCTGTAAGCGCAGGCACTGCCGTCATCCACAGGGTGGCGGCAGCCGAATGGAAGCTGTGAAATGGCGTTATTTGTGCAGAAATATGGCGGTACCTCGGTGGGCTCGGTTGAGCGCATTCAGGCTGTCGCCGAGAAAGTGAAAGGCTTTCGTCAGCAGGGGCATGATGTAGTCGTGGTGGTCTCCGCGATGAGCGGGGAGACCAATCGACTGATTGCCTTGGCCAGTGAAATGCAGGAGCGGCCGGACCCGCGTGAAATGGATACACTGGTGTCCACCGGTGAGCAGGTCACGATTGCGCTGTTGAGCATGGCGCTCAAGGCGCGTGGCGTGGATGCCTGCTCCTACACCGGTTCTCAGGTGCGCATACTGACCGATGGTTTTCACACCAAGGCTCGTATCCAGGACATTGAAACCGAGCGCATGCGTGAGGACCTGGATCAGGGGCGTGTAGTGGTTGTGGCTGGCTTCCAGGGGGTTGACCCTGACGGCAACATTACCACCCTGGGGCGTGGTGGCTCCGATACCACGGGTGTCGCACTGGCTGCCGCGTTGAAAGCGGATGAATGTCAGATCTACACGGATGTGGACGGTGTTTACACCACCGATCCACGTGTCGTTGAGGGGGCGCGGCGACTGGAACAGATCACCTTCGAAGAAATGCTGGAAATGGCCAGCCTGGGTTCGAAAGTGTTGCAGATCCGGGCCGTCGAGTTTGCGGGCAAGTACAAGGTTCCGCTCAGGGTTCTGTCCAGTTTCGAGGATGGTCCCGGCACACTGATTACGATAGAGGAAGATGACGCCGTGGAAAAGCCGGTTATCTCGGGTATAGCGTTCAACCGTGACGAAGCCAAACTGACCGTGGTCGGGGTGCCGGATATCCCCGGTGTGGCTTCCCGTATTCTGGGACCGATCAGTCGCGCCAATATTGAAGTCGACATGATCGTGCAGAATATTGCGGCGGATAAAACCACCGACTTTACTTTCACCGTACATAGAAACGACTATGATAAAGCTCAACAGGTACTGCAGCAGGTGCAGCAGGAACTGGGGGCCCGTGATGTTGTCGGAAACAACAAGATCGCCAAGGTGTCCATAGTGGGCGTAGGCATGCGCTCGCATGCAGGTGTTGCCAGCAAGATGTTTGATGCCCTGGCGGCTGAAAACATCAATATCCAGATGATCTCGACTTCCGAGATTAAGGTGTCGGTTGTGATTGCTGAGAAGTACCTGGAATTGGCAGTACGTGCACTGCATTCAGCGTTTGATCTGGATGAATCTGATACAGTCCGGGAATAACGACAGTATCAGATGACGGGGCTATACAACTGTTCTATCATAGTGGTTAGCCCCCGCTATCGGCTTGAATCGATGGCGCCTGCATTACCTGGATGGTCGAAGGACGTATGGGAGATAGGCGCTATCGGTTTCAGTACAAAGAACTCAGCGCCCCAGGATTTATAAGGAGAGCCACAAATGCTGATTCTAACCCGCCGTGTCGGCGAAACCCTGATGGTTGGTGACGACGTAACCGTTACTGTACTCGGTGTCAAAGGAAACCAGGTCCGCATCGGTGTGAATGCGCCCAAGGATGTCTCTGTTCATCGCGAAGAAATCTATCAGCGTATTCAGCGCGAAAAGATGCAAGACGAAGATCAGGAATAAATTTATTAAATTAACCCTTTTCTTTTTGAAATCAGTCTTGTAGTATACGCCCCGTTGTTGAGACAAGGTGAGTTGGCCGAGTGGCTGAAGGCGCGCCCCTGCTAAGGGCGTATACCGCAAGGTATCGAGGGTTCGAATCCCTCACTCACCGCCATTTTGATGTGCGCCCGTAGCTCAGCTGGATAGAGTACCTGGCTACGAACCAGGCGGTCAGAGGTTCGAATCCTCTCGGGCGCGCCACTCAAAACTCGACAATATGAAAACATGTGTGCGCCCGTAGCTCAGCTGGATAGAGTACCTGGCTACGAACCAGGCGGTCAGAGGTTCGAATCCTCTCGGGCGCGCCATCCCTCCCAAGATTCTTTACCATCGCAAACCGGATCCTTCGATCGATCTCCATTGCTCCGGAACGACCATGAAATTCATTGCCAAGCTGTTTCCCGAAATTACGATTAAAAGTCGTCCTGTGCGTCGCCGTCTGATTCAGCGTCTGCAGAGTAACCTGCAGAACCTGCTCAAGCGTATCGACGAAGATATCAAGGTCAGTGGGTTCTGGGACAAGGTTGAAGTCAGCTTTCCCGGGCAGGATGAAGCCCTGTGTGCCGGCATCATTGATGTCATGTCGCGGGTACCGGGCATTCAGAACTTCCTGGAAGTTCAGGAATATCCGCTGGGCGATTTTGACAATGCCTTTCAGCTGGCGCGTGAGGCCTATGCCGAGCGTCTCAAGGGCAAGACCTTCAAGGTACGGGTCAAGCGTACCGGGCAGCATGATTTCACGTCCGTAGAGCTGGAGCGCTATATCGGCGGTGGTCTGCGTGAGCATACCGAAGCGGCCGGTGTCGATGTACGCACCCCTGAGGTGTGGGTGGACCTGGAGATCAAGGACAACAAGCTGTTTGTTGTCACGGCCAGCCACAAGGGCCTGGGCGGTTATCCGTTGGGCACTCAGGAAGATGTGCTGTCACTGATTTCCGGTGGATTTGATTCCGTGGTCGCGTCCTATATGACCATGCGACGCGGCTGCAAAACCCACTTCCTGTTTTTCAATCTGGGCGGTCACGCCCATGAGATTGGTGTGAAACAGGTTTCGCTGTACCTGTGGAAAAAGTACGGTGCTTCGGCAAGGGTCAAATTCATCACGGTTCCCTTTGAAGAAGTGGTCGGTGAAATCCTGCAGTCCGTGCACCATTCCCACATGGGCGTCGTGCTGAAGCGGATGATGATGCGTGCCGCCGACAAGGTTGCCGATCGCATGAAGCTGAACGCCATCGTAACTGGCGAAAGCGTGGCTCAGGTATCGAGTCAGACATTGCCCAACCTGCGTCTGATTGACGAGAGCTGCAACCACTTGGTGCTGCGTCCCCTGATCACCATGGATAAGCCGGATATCATCAATATTTCGCGTGAAATCGGCACGTTCGAGTTTGCCAGTGCCATGCCGGAGTATTGTGGCGTTATTTCCGACAAGCCGACGACTCATGCGCGTCGTGAGCGGGTAGAAGCGGAAGAAAGCCATTTCGACTTTGATGTACTGGCGCGTGCACTGGAGCAGGCTGAAGTGATTGCGATCGACGATATTGTCGAGAATAGCAACATCAATTCAGAGATTGAGGCGATGACACGGGTGGAGCACAACCAGACTCTGGTCGACATCCGCCCCCCGCGCGAGCAGGAACGCAAGCCACTTAATATGCCGGGCTGCGATATTCAGGTGATACCCTTCTACAATCTTGAGAAGGCATTCCCCGAGTTGCCCCAGGAGCGTGAGTACCTGCTGTACTGTGATAAGGGGGTAATGTCACAGATGCACGCTCAGCATCTGCATGAACTCGGCTTTGAAAACGTGAAAGTGTTCCGCCCAGCCACTCGATGAGTGGCTTTTTTGTATCCCGTCCTTGTAAATTAGCCAAAAGGCTAAGCGCTTATTGTTGTTCAAAACAGCATCAAACATGCTAATGTCGACATTATTGTCGCAATAGCAGGGCTTTCCTTCCGTATATGTAAAAAAACTACAGATTGTCGACAATCTTGCAATGGCCCCCTGTCTTTGCGTTAGAATAGATTTGCTTGATTGCATGGCAAGTGTTGATAGTTATCACCCATTTGTTTATGCAGTCCGAACATCAGCCTGTCGCCAGTCTCTGAAGCCAGAGGAGATGAGTGCGGCCAAAAGCCGCCGGCAGGCATAAGGGTTTCAAATTAAACAGGAGCACCCATAGATGGATAATCTGTTCTCGGAAGGCCTCACACTCATGGCCTTCGGCATGGGTTTCGTCTTCGTTTTCTTGACGCTGCTGGTGTTTGCAACCGGCATCATGTCGCGATTGGTAACCCGGTACCTGCCAGAACCGGTAGCCAAAGCGGCCAAGCCCCGTCCTCAGCCGGCCGCTGCTGGAGCAGCTGCCAACAATAATGACGAGCTGGTCGCTGTAATCACGGCAGCGGTACACAAGTACCGTTCCAAGTGACGCGGTTAGATAACAAGAACCTCTGCTATAAAAGGCTAACTCATGTCCGACGTAAAAAAACCGCTAGGCATTACCGACGTCGTCCTGCGTGATGCGCACCAGTCTCTGTTCGCTACACGCCTGCGACTCGATGATATGCTTCCGATCGCCGAGAAACTGGACAAGGTCGGTTACTGGTCCCTGGAAAGCTGGGGCGGCGCCACCTTCGATTCCTGCATCCGCTATCTGGGTGAAGATCCCTGGACCCGTATCCGGGAACTGAAAGCCGTGATGCCGAACACCCGTCAGCAGATGCTGCTGCGCGGCCAGAACCTGCTGGGCTATCGTCACTATGCCGATGATGTTGTCGACAAGTTTGTCGAGCGTGCGGCGACCAACGGTGTGGATGTGTTCCGTATCTTCGATGCGATGAACGATCCGCGCAATCTGGATCGCGCCATCAAGGCGGTGAAAAACTGCGGCAAGCATGCACAGGGTACCATCTCCTACACCACCAGCCCTGTACATACCATCGAGACCTGGGTTGATTACGCCAAGACACTGGAAGATCTGGGTGCAGACTCCATTGCGATCAAGGACATGTCCGGCATTCTGACGCCGTACAACGCCTTTGACCTGATTTCCCGCCTGAAGGCGCAGACTGGCCTGGAAGTTCAGTTCCACGCCCACGCCACTGCAGGCCTGTCCGACATGACCATCCTGAAAGCCGTAGAGGCTGGTGTGGATCGTGTCGATACCGCGATTTCTTCCATGTCCATGACCTATGGTCACACCGCGACCGAGTCTGTTGTTGCGGCACTGGCCGGAACCGATCGTGATACCGGTCTGGACCTGAACGCGCTGGAAGAAATTGCTGCCTACTTCCGTGAAGTACGGAAAAAATACGCCAAGTTCGAAGGCTCTCTGCGTGGTACCGACTCCCGTATTCTGGTTGCTCAGGTACCGGGCGGCATGCTGACCAACATGGAAAGCCAGCTGAAAGAGCAGGGTGCAGCCGACAAGTTTGACGAAGTTCTGGCCGAGATCCCGCGTGTTCGTGAAGATCTGGGTTACATCCCGCTGGTAACGCCGACCTCCCAGATTGTGGGCACTCAGGCGGTGATTAACGTCCTGATGGGCGAGCGCTACAAGACTATTTCCAAGGAAGTACAGGGCATTCTGAAGGGTGAATACGGTGCAGCACCGGCGCCCTACAATGCCGAACTCCAGGCCCGTGTACTGGAAGGCAAGGAGCCTCTGACCTGCCGCCCGGCAGACCAGCTGCAGCCTGAAGTGGACAAGCTGACCACTGAGCTGAAACAGCTGGCAACCGAGAAGGGGATCAAGCTGGAGCAGGGCGAACTCGAGATCGACGATGTTCTGACCTATGCTCTGTTCCCGCAGATCGGCCTGAAATTCCTGCAAAACCGCGGTAACCCCGAAGCCTTTGAACCTGTACCGACGCTTGAGGACGCACAACCCATGGCAGCCAAGAAAAACAACGGACCGGAAGTCTACACCATCAACGTAAACGGCCAGAACTACGTGGTTCAGGTAACCGAGGGCGGTGATGTTTCCTCTATCCAGTCTGCACCTGCTGCAGCTCCCGCAGCCGCTGCTCCGGCTGCCGGTTCCGGCGAGCCGGTTCCGGCCCCGCTGGCGGGCAACATCTGGAAAGTCCAGGTCGCGGCCGGTCAGGCGGTACAGGAAGGTGATGTGCTGGTTATCCTGGAAGCGATGAAGATGGAAACCGAAGTGCGTGCGGCCCGTGCCGGCACCATCGTATCTGTCGACGTCAAAGAGGGTGATGCCGTACAGGTCGGCGATTCCCTGGTGACCCTGGCCTAAGGTAACGCCGCATGGATAAGCTACTTGATCTATGGCTGGCGTCGGGGATCTACAATATCTCCTTTGGCCAGCTGACAATGATGGTAATCGGCCTGGTGCTGCTCTACCTTGCGATTCGCAAGAACTTCGAGCCGCTCCTGCTGGTTCCGATCGGTTTCGGCGGCATTCTGGCGAATATTCCCGAAGCGGGTCTGGCAATGTCGGCGGTGGAAAATGCAATCCACTTCGCCAAGCCGGAAGTATTGCAGGCGCTGGCGAATGTATTGGGTGCCAACAGTACGGACGTGCATGAATTGGCACACGTGTACCACAGCTCCAATGCCAGTACTCATGCTGCTGCCTCGCTGGTGGCTCAGGATGCCGGTTACAGCAACGGTATGCTGTACAACTTCTACACCATTGCCATCGCCTCCGGTGCAGCGCCACTGGTCATCTTCATGGGTGTCGGTGCGATGACCGATTTTGGTCCGCTGCTGGCCAACCCGAAGACGCTGTTCCTGGGCGCTGCGGCACAGTTCGGTATCTTTGCCACCGTACTGGGCGCCGTCGCGCTGAGCAGCTTCGGTATTCTGGACTTCAGCATTCAGGACGCAGCGGCCATTGGTATCATCGGTGGTGCTGACGGTCCGACCGCAATCTACGTGGCCAGCCTGCTGGCACCGCAGTTGCTGGGTGCCATCGCGGTAGCCGCCTACTCCTATATGGCGCTGGTGCCGCTGATTCAGCCGCCGATCATGCGTGCTCTGACTACAGAAGCCGAGCGCAAGATCAGCATGAGCCAGCTGCGTCACGTGTCCAAGACCGAAAAGATCATGTTCCCGATCCTGCTGCTGGTACTGGTTGCCATGCTGCTGCCGGATGCAGCACCGCTGCTGGGTATGTTCTGTTTCGGTAACCTGATGCGTGAGTGTGGTGTGGTTGATCGTCTGAGTGATACCGCTCAGAACGCTCTGATCAACATCGTCACCATCTTCCTGGGTCTGTCTGTGGGCTCCAAGCTGTCTGCCGACAAGTTCCTGGATGTGCAGACGCTGGGTATCCTGGTGCTGGGCATCGTGGCCTTTGGTATCGGTACTGCCTGTGGCGTCCTGATGGCCAAGGCGATGAACAAGATGCAGGGTGGCAACTCGATCAATCCGCTGATCGGCTCCGCTGGTGTATCCGCCGTACCGATGGCGGCGCGCGTATCCAACAAGCTGGGTCTGGAAGCGAACTCGCAGAACTTCCTGCTGATGCACGCCATGGGCCCGAACGTGGCTGGCGTAATCGGCTCGGCGGTTGCCGCGGGTGTGATGATCAAGTTCGTTGGCTGATGTAGCGCCTGACCAACTGATAAAACGGAGCTTTCGGGCTCCGTTTTTTTATGCCTGCAATAACTGCTGGATCGCCCTTAGGGTCTCATCAATGGCGGGCTGGCTGTCCTGTACTCTGGCGACGGTCAGCAACCCTTCGTACAACGGCAGCAGGACCAGCGCATATTCGGCCTTAAAACCCTCCTCCTCCAGCAAGCGGGCAAGAAATGCCTGCATCCACTGCATATGGCGCGCGGCCAGGGCGCGGATCTCCGGATTGGAATAGACAAACTCGGCGGCGGCATTGTTGAACAGGCAACCGTTGAAATCCGGTTCTTCGCAGATCGAATAGAGGTCTTTGAAAGGGGCCTGAATACGTCTGATACCGTCCCCCTTGTTTGCTGACGCCTGGGTTTCGAGGCTTTCCATTACGCGTTGGCTGGAGCGTTCCAGCACCGCCAGAATCAGTGCATCCTTGGATTTGAAATGCTTGTACAGCGTGGTTTTGGCGACGCCGGATTCAGCCTGGATCAGGTCAATGCCGGTGGCGTGGAAACCGTCGCGGTAAAACAGCTGCTCGGCGGTATCCAGCAGCAGTTCGCGTCTTGGCGTAGGCATGGTGGGCTCTGTCTCGTTTTAAATCGGAAAGCGTCATCTTACCAGTTTGTACAAACGGGATTGACGCTACAGATCTGTACACCTATTATTGTCTGGGTGTACAGATCTGTTTCTTTTGTCGTGAAGGAGTGTTTCCATGTCCCGTATGCCGATGCTTTGCCCTGCTACCGCCTGTGAACAGGGTGCACCCACCCTGGAGGAAATTCGTACTCAGTTGGGCATGTTGCCCAACTTTTTTGCCGGGCTGGCCAACCATGGCGCCTCGCTGAATGGTTATCTGGCGTTTGAAGAGCAGCTGTCCGCACACAGTCGCTTGACCCCGGCACAGCGGGAAATGATCTCGCTGGCCGTGGCCAATGCCAATGGTTGCCACTACTGTGTCAGCGGCCACACGCTATCCGCCAAACATGTGGGGGTTGATGCTGAGGCGGCACGCATGGCACAACAGGGGCGAGCACGGGACTCGAAGGATCAGGCGATGCTGGATTTTGCGCTGGATCTGTTGGAGCAGAAAGGGCACCTGCCGGATGAAAGTCTGATTGCTGCGCGACAGATGGGACTGGATGACGCCACGCTGGTGGAAATCACCAGCTGGGTAGGGATCAACAGTTACAGTAACTGGGTGAACAATCTGATTCAGCCGAAAATCGATTTCCCGGAAGTGCCCTTGATCTGATTAAGGCGTGCTGGCCGGTTCAGAAACCGGCCAGTACCTCCAGGTGTGCCTGCACGCTGAATGCGAGCGGCACCGGGTTATAGCCACCCTCCAGTACCGACACGATGCGGCCCTGACAGTGGCGCTCAGCCGCCTGCTTGATGACTTTGGTGACCTGACGAAAGTCTTCCTCTTCCAGGTTGAGGTCGGCCATGGGGTCTTCCTTGTGGGCGTCAAATCCGGCCGAGATGAAAATCATGTCCGGCTTGTGCTCATCAATGGCCGGCAGCCAGCGCTCTTCAATGGCGCGGTGGAATATATGCGGCTCGGTATGGGCGGCAATCGGGCAGTTGACGATATTGGGCCGGTCTATCTGGTGGTAGCGCTCGGGGTAATAGGGGTGCTGGAAGGTGGAGCACACCAGAACCTCGGGACGATCCTTGAAGATATCCACCGTGCCGTTGCAGTGGTGCACATCGAAATCGAGGATGGCAACGCGCTTGATATCGGCCTGCTGCAGTGCATAGGCGGCACCGATCGCCACATTGTTGTAGAGGCAGAACCCCATGGCCAGATTATATTCGGCATGATGGCCCGGGGGACGTACCGCACAGAATACATTGTCGGCCTTGCCACTGAGGATGCGGTTGACGGCCATGACCACACTGCCGGCAGCCAGCTGGGCTGCGTGCATGGTCTCGGGACACATGGCGGTGTCGTCATCGGTGTATACAACCCCCGACTCCGGCAGTTTGGCTTCCATGCGCTTGCTATGCAGACGATGGTGCGCCAGTGCTACCTGCTCCTCGGTAACCGGTACCGCCGTGATCTGGTCAAGCTGCTCGATCAGGCCGGTCCGCTCCAGAACCTTGTGGATGGCTGCCAGCCGCACCGGGCTTTCGGGATGCTCGGGGCCGAGGTTGTGCAGCATGCAGTCCTTGTGTGTTATCAGTGCCGTGGTCATAGCGCGTCTTTACTCCTCTTATTGTCGACATTCTAGAGTAAAACCTCAGCGTCGCGTGTTAGGCGTTGGTATTAATTGATGCGGATCAGGTGGCGGCAGGTGAAAGTTTGACCGATGTCATGAACCCGCTGTCAGGGCTTATTTATAGTGATCCTACAGCATAGAACTGTCTTTGACGCCGAGTATCCCACCCGATGCTCGGCGGTTTTTTTATGTCCGCGCCGCATCGCACTTCTTAGGTTGGAATTGCCTCTGTATACTTGTTTCAACCCGGCCTCTCACAGGCTCTCAGTGTGTTAGATAACAGGTAAGCAGCCACAGTGGCATCCCGAACAGTCGACTACTCCAATAAAAGTGTGCTCCTGATCGACAGCAGTGGCAACCTGCGGTCGACTATCTACTACATGCTGCGGGAACTGGGCGTAAAAAACCTGGCAGCGGTCACCGTTAATGACAAGGTGCTCAGCCTGATACAGGAATCGGCCTACGACATCATCCTGTTGGGCCATAACAGCAGTGATGCCGTGACCGGGATGCAG
>Ga0193953_1000616_pt1 | contig 18404 bp, 12 predicted proteins | sample BB_4_MG_FD_140325 | JGI IMG/M metagenome (GOLD analysis project Ga0193953, IMG submission 140325) | Microbial mat bacterial communities from the Broadkill River, Lewes, Delaware, United States - BB_4_MG | ecosystem: Environmental > Aquatic > Freshwater > River > Microbial mats | place: USA... | reverse complement strand
TGAATGACGGTAGAGCAATACTAAGCAGCGTATCAAAAGAGAGTGTGAAATATGCTGCTCAATATGATTATGAAATACAATTGAAACTGGCTGATGGAGATGGCAACGGAAAGGTATTGGTGAAGCGAATGCCTTTTGCAGGAATAGAAACCATTAAGCCTTATTATGAAGGAAAGTACAAGGCAGATATATATGTCTATATATAATTATTTTTTTATTTAACCATTTTATTTTATTAAAACTATGGCACAGACCTTAGCTACACCCGGGGTGTACATTGAGGAGAGGAATGCATTTCCTAATTCAGTGGCAGCCATCCCAACAGCCGTACCGGCCTTTGTTGGTTATACGGAAAAAGTAGTCAAAGACGGTGAATCTTTGGTGAACAAACCCGTTCGTATCACTTCTTTTGCAGAGTATGTTTCTTTCTTTGGTCACGGTTTTGTGACTCCATTTACGGTAGAAGAGCAAACTGATGCAGCCAAAGGTTATGATTTTTCAGTTAATGGTAAGAACTACTCGGTAAACCAAAAGGATTCTTCCCGTTTTTTGCTTTATGACGGAATCCGTTTCTTCTTTGCTAATGGAGGCAGTACTTGTTATATCGTTTCTGTAGGAGCTTATTCAACAGTTACCAAAGAGCAAGGAAAAGGTACCCCAGGTAGTAAAGATCCTAAAACAGGAAAAGAAACTCCAGGTAAGCCAGGAGAGGTAAAGGAAATTCATAAGATCAATGAAATTTCCAAGAAAGCTCTTTCTGCTGGTGTTAACGCATTGATCGCTGATGAAGAACCAACCATGTTGGTGGTACCGGAAGCTGTTATGCTGGAAGAAGGCGAATGTTATGCTTTGCAACAGGAAATGTTAATGCATTGTGGTTTCAAAATGAAGAATCGTTTTGCACTGGTTGATGTGTATAACGGTGATCAGAAAAGAACCCATGACAAGAATGATGTCATTACTAAATTCCGCGAAGGTATTGGATCTAACTTCCTTGCTTTTAGTGCAGCTTATTATCCATATGTGAACACAGCTGTTGTTCAGAAGGATGAAGTAAATATCTCCAATTTTTCCGATACGAAAGTATTGAGTGATATTTTAATGGCGGAAGCGGATAAGATTTTTGATAATCCGAAAAAGGCTGAAGAAGCAAAAGCTGAAATCAAAAAGCTCGAAACAGGAGCTAACATAGAATCGTTAACTCAAACTTTAGTGGCTATTAGTCCTGCATTTAAAAAGGCAATGGCGGCTATTTTGAAAAAACTGAATGTTTTGCCACCAAGTAGTGGTATGGCTGGAGCATTGAGTATGGTTGACAATTCTCGTGGTGTTTGGAAAGCGCCGGCTAACCTAAGTATGGTTTCGGTAATTTCTCCTGCTGTCAATCTGACAAACGAAGATCAGGAAGATCTTAACGTAACAGTTACAGGTAAATCAGTGAATGCGATTCGGTCATTTGTTGGACAAGGAACATTGGTTTGGGGTGCCAGAACTCTGGATGGAAACAGCCAGGACTGGAGATATATTAACGTTCGCCGGACGATGATTTTCCTTGAGCAATCAGTGAAAGCCGCTGCTAAAGCTTACGTTTATGAGCCAAATACCGCAGGTACCTGGACTTTAGTTCGCAGTATGATTTCTTCGTTCCTTACAACTATTTGGAAACAAGGTGGTTTGGCTGGACTAACAACAGCTGATGCATTTGATGTACAAGTCGGGTTAGGTTCTACCATGACACCAAACGATATTTTAGATGGTATCATGAATGTTACTGTAAAAGTAGCTATCACTCGACCTGCTGAGTTCATTGTGATAACATTCCAGCAGAAAATGCAAGAATCGTAATTGAAAACTTAAGTAGTAATTTATAAAAACATAATATTATGGCTGAAGAATTATGGCCTGTAGCGAAGTTTCACTTCTCTGTGCAATGGGGAGGAAACGACATAGGTTTCCAGGAAGTTTCTGGTTTGGAAATGGAGACCCAGTTTATTGAATATAGAGCTGGTAATGATCCAACTTACTTGACTCAAAAAATTCCGGGACTGAAAAAGCATAGCAACATCAGTTTGAAAAAAGGTGTTTATGCTGGCGATTCTGCTTTCTGGGATTGGTGGGCTGATGTCCAAACGAATGTGGAAAGAAGGGAAGAAGTGATCATTCAATTATTGGATGAAGAAGGTAATCCTGTTGTTACCTGGACCATCACAAATGCATTCCCAATCAAGGTTTCAGGACCAGACTTGAAGTCGGATGCCAACGAAATAGCTATTGAGTCTATTGAGTTAGCTCACGAGGGTATTACGGTTGAATATGCATAGTACTTAATTGAGAGTGTTCGATAAAATTTTTAGTCAATTCTTCTCCGGTATTCGCTAAGTTTGGAATGCCGGAGGAAATGGCTAAAAAATTTGCTGTTTATAGATCACACTCATTCTTTATTGTAAATTGATAATTCTAAGTTAAATGAGCGACATTGCTGTTGGTTTTCGATACAGAGTTAATATAGAAGGTGTTTATCATCATGCAGAATCGGGTTTCTCCGAAGTCTCAGGGATATCAGCTGAAATCGAAACGGAAACATGTTATAGCGGGGGTGATAACGACTCGAGTTATAGTTTGCCTACCCGAATCAAACATGGTGATTTGGTGCTGAAAAGAGGGTTTATCAATATGAGATCTGAGTTTGGTGCGTGGGTGTTGAAAACCATGTCGGGCAACTTAACTGAAATTTTAACTCATAACATTGAAGTTGATTTAATTGATGAAGAACAGAATACGGTCATGCAGTGGCAATTTGAAAATGCCTACCCTGTAAAATGGGAAATCAGTAATTTCAATGCTATGGAAAATAAAGTAGTGTTGGAGTCCATTAGTATTCGTTATACTAATTTTAGATTTATTTTAGTTTAAGTTATGCCGGTAGAAATTAAGGAACTTGTCGTTCGGTTTAGAATTGAAGATGGTTCTGGAACAACGAATGCACAAGTCCAAAAAAGCGACTTAAGTCCTGCGGTGTTAAAGACTTTAGTTGATAGGTGTAAAGAGGAGGTATTGAGGGAACTGGAGCGAAAATACGATAGGTAGAAAGCTATGGAAAATAAAAAAGACGACAAATATTTAACCATCAGTGGTCACGATAAGGCAGATGCCAATCCTGATGGTAAAGGTAAGGACGAATTTGTAGCCTCGGTAAATCCTACATCTATAAAAGTATCGCATAAAATTAATTATTCTGAGAAGAATGGTGAGGCAAATCCTGTGAATGGAGATCTTCAGGGGCAACAGTCATTCAAAGGGGTTGACGGGCAACGGGTCAGTTTTGAACTATTGCTGGATGCGACGGGGGTTATTCCCGGGGTAAAAACCGGTGGTCAGGCCATTAGTGATCAGGTTGAAGCCTTTAAAAAGACATGTTATTACTATAAAGGAGCGGCGCATCAACCGCCTTTTGTAAGTATACATTGGAATGGAAAATCACTGTTTCTATACAACAATCAGGCATTCTTAGCCCGGTTGGAAAGCTTTGATGTAACCTATACCATGTTTACACCCAAGGGTGAGCCTGTTAGGGCCAAGCTGAATGCTTCCTTTGTGGGAACGATGGAAAAGGATGAAGAGGCCAAAGTGAAAGGTAATGAGTCGCCTGACCTGACGCATGTGGTCACGGTAAAGCAAGGGGATTCGCTGCCGCTGCTATGCAAAGAAATATATGGCGACCGGCAGATGTACCATGAAATTGCCAGGGTCAATCAATTGTTAAGTTTCAGATACCTGGAACCGGGTATGGAATTGATATTTCCACCAATCAAATAGATAATAATGGCAGATTCGTTAAGACAAGTTACAAAGGGATTAGTTAGTTTTAAGGTATTGTCGGATGGAAATGAATTACCTGGAAGTACCAAGTTTTTATTGCTCAATGTATATAAAGAAATAAATAAAGTATCAACTGCTGTTATACACGTTAAGGATGGGGGGTTTGGTGATGATGAAGGCTTTGATGTGAGTGATTCTGAGGCGTTTGGTGTAGGGAAGGAAATTGAAATAACAGCAGGTTATGATTTTCAGGAGGAAACGATATTTAAAGGTATTGTAACCCGCTACGGCATGCGTATGCGACGTGGCGATTTCTTTTTGGAAATTGAATGTAAGGATCCGGCAATAAAATCGACTTTAGGAAAGAAAAATAATGTGTATGAGGCGATGGTAGATTCTGATATTATTTCAGATGCTTTAAGCGATTATTCAGATTTATCCGTTAATGTCGAATCCACCAGTTACGAGCATCCGGTATTGTATCGCAGTTATATTAGCGATTGGGATTTTGTGGTCCAGCGGGCTGAAGCTAACAGTATGTATCTCGTCAATTCGGATGGTGAAATTGATATAAAGAAACCTGCTGCCGGATCGGCTGTTCTTAAAATAGAACCCAACGATAGTGTTATTTCGTTCAACGTTTTTCACGATTCAAAAAATATATTTTCCGGTGTTAAATCCGTAGGTTGGGACATGGATAACCAGGAAGTTGTGGAGGCGGCGTCTAATCCACCTGAGAATAATGAATGTGGCTCCATTAGTTCGGATGATTTGGCAGGTGTGTTAGGAGTTGATGAAGTGTCCCTGGGAACATCAGGCACCGTGCCTATGGAGTTGCTTACCGAATGGGCCACTGCGCAGCACACAAAAGCGGAATGGTCTAAGATCAGAGGGAAAATAGTGATTAGCGGTTACAATAAAATTAAACCCGGTGACACCATAGAAATTGACGGTTTTAGTGACCAGTTTGCCGGAAATGTATTGGTCAGTTCTGTAGAGCATACATTAGAGAATGGAAGTTATACCACCGAGTTGGGAATAGGGCTGTCGCCACAATGGTTTTCGGAGGGACGATTAGCCTTAAATACCTCTCCGGTAGCTTCCTTAATTCCTCCGGTTAATGCCCTTCAAGTGGGGGTTGTGGAGCAAATTCATGAAGACGAAAATGGTCAGTATCGGATAAAAGTTCAGTTACCGACACTGCAATCTGACTTGTTTAGTGTGTGGGCCAGGCTATCAACTTTGTATGCCACAGTTGAGGCGGGTATTTATTTTTATCCAGAAATAGGTGATGAAGTTATTGTTGGTTTCTTAAATGATGATCCTTTAAACGCAGTTATTTTGGGATCTGTACATAATAAGGTTAATTTGCCACCTGAAGAACCTACAGAAGATAATTTTATTAAAGCAATTGTTACAAAGGAGCAATTGAAAATAAGTTTCGATGATGAAAATAAAGCAATAATTATCGAAACGCCCGAAGGTAACATTGTGACTATGAATGATACAGATGGGATTATCTCCATTGTAGATATGAATGAAAATAGCATTGAAATGTCAGCGGATGGAATTGTGGTGAATAGTGCGGCCGATTTGATTTTCAATGCCGAAGGAAATATTGAATTAAATGCAAATGCTGATATCGCTGCGGTAGCAACCGGCGATGCAAGCATGGAGGGAGTAAATGTAAATCAAGTAGCATCCGCTAAGTTTGCGGCCGAAGGTGCCAATGTTGAATTAAACGGCTCGGCTCAAACTGTTGTTAAAGGCGGTGTTGTAATGATAAATTAAGGAATTATGGCTGGCGCAGCAAGAGTAGGAGATATGCATACATGTCCAATGCAGACACCGGGAACACCACCCATTCCACACGTTGGAGGTCCGGTTATGCCACCGGGTGAACCTACGGTTTTAATAGGTGGAATGCCGGCGGCACGATTAGGAGATATGGCAACATGCGTCGGTCCCCCTGATACCATAGCCATGGGATCGGGTACGGTGTTGATAGGTGGTAAACCTGCTGCACGAATGGGCGATTCAACAGCACATGGAGGTACTATCACAGTGGGGTGTCCGACTGTGATTATTGGCGGCTAAGAAATGTGGAAAAAAAGTTCTTATTAATCGATGGTCATTAACGGTGTGTTTGAAGCGATGATATTATGAAGTACAATAAAAGTTTTTTAGGGGTTGGTTGGAAATTTCCTCCTGAATTCGACAAAAGGGAAAAATCAGTTGTTTTGGTATCCGAAGAGCAGGATATCCGTGAAAGCTTGTTCATTCTGTTGTCTACCAGACCAGGTGAGCGCATGATGCAGCCCGATTATGGGTGTAATTTGTCCCTGCTTAATTTCGAAAGTATCTCAGATGCCTTGGTAAATAGAGCCAGACAGATCATACACAAAGCTGTTTTGCATTATGAAGCGCGAATTCAACTGGATGAAGTGAAGATTGTGGAGCGGGATGATTTAGAAGGAAAGCTGGTTTTTCAATTAGAGTATACCATCCGAAAAACGAATAAGCGGAATAATATTGTTTATCCATACTATTTATTAGAAGGTACCGAAATCGTGGATATGCCTAAATAGATCAGTGATTTCAGAAAGTAAGACGAAATGGAAAAAAATCAAAATATCGACTATTTTAATTATGTAGGATGCAATCAAATGGCCCGCTTTGCCAGGGCTTTGCATGCTAATTATATAAAAATAGATGAGCGCGGCTTTAATGATAAATTGGGATATGCCTTGGGATTATCTAAACTGTTGAAATATTATGATGGTGAAGGTAATGAAGATGGGGATTGGAGTGCTTTCCTGAATGATGAGGCCATAATTTTAGCAGCGATCTCCTTTATTAAGCCTGCTGAGCTGGAGCATAGTTTTAAAAACAATGTAAATAAGGTGCTTACATTCAGAAATGTAAAAAAGAAGATCAAATACATTGAAAGGTGTTACAATGAATTATTTGCAATTGCCAGGCGCATCGATTTTTGGTTTATTAATTTAAAAGATATTGAAAATTTCCGTAATGAGGAAGTGAAACTAAGAAATGAGATAGCCAACCTTATTGAAACAAAGTTGGCAAAGGATTTTCAACGCTTTAAAGCCTTTGTGTTAGGAGTGAATCAACGGGCTGATATTGATCTTCAATTTGACTTTAAGTTCAATGAATTCAGTTTTATATGGGAATTAGACGGGGTGAAACCTTCGGAAGTTATTTACCAGGGAGCCACTACCGCAGAGCAGTTGGAAAATGCAGTGGAGATGCTTCAGGTTGTGTTTCAAAAGTTTTATGAAGCCATCATTTACCTGAAACAAAAACTGGATTATTACCTAAACGAGTCAATGGGTAAGGATAATCATTACCCGGAAATGGCTTTGCTATTAAGCTTTCTACGTCTATATGAGTATCCTCAGAAATCCATCAATGGATTAACAGATAGATATTTAGAGTATTACTATGATAACATCCTTAAACAAGTTAAACGGGAAGCGGTAAATGATGAGCTGTATTTAACAGCTAAATTGGATAAAGAAGCAGCTGAAGCGTTTATAAAAGAAGGGACGCGGTTCTTAGCCAAAAGCAATAGTGTAAAGAATAGCATTCATTACCTGGCAACAGAAGGTGTACAGGTCAATAAGATTCAGCTAAAGAAAATCTTAAATGTTTTTGTTGCAAGAAAGATAGATCGCCTGAATGGATTTAAATCCAGAGTTAGAAATATTTATGATTCTGAAATTCCGGTTATCGATTGGTTCGAAAAACCATCACTCAGCTCTCGAATGGCTTATCCGACCTTTGGTGAAGATCAGGAAGGAAAAGGGGATAATGCCCTTACCATGCAAAAAGCAGAGATGGGATGGGCCATTTCGTCACCCGCTTTACACCTGACTGAAGGCCATCGGGAGTTATTGGTTAGCTTGGTCCTGAAAAATGGCTCATATGACCGCTTTTTAGGTTCGCTGGAAGATTTGAGCCAGGAACTGGACTGTTCCTTTAAAGAAACAGTATCAAAAACCTTGGTTGATTCTTTAAATTTGCAACTGTCTGTTGAATCGGGCTGGCTCGATGTGGAACGTTACTCAATCATCATAAATGAAAAGGAGCGCAGCATTGATATCAAGTTTGATCTGGACGCCTCTGTTCCGGCTGTCGTCAAGCCTGAACCGGATGTGCATCAGGTGCTTGTTGCAAATACTGCCCCGACCTTAAAAATGTATGTTAATCAGGAGCTGTATGTGTATGCTTATCAGTTATATGAGGGTTTGGAGCTCGAACAGGTAAGAATTAATACGAAGGTGAAAGGAATGAAAACCCTCCAGTTGTATAACAATGTGGGGACTTTGAGTGCCGATGCTCCGTTTTTTCCTTTGGGTCCGGTTCCGAAAATAGGGTCTTATTTTATCATTGGTAATAATGAAGTGTTTAATAAGCAATTAGACGACATAAAATTAGATATAGAGTGGTTTGAAGTGCCAGCTTTAAAAAATGGTTTTCAGGAGTATTATAAGGATTACAATATGGGAGTGGATAACACTTCCTATGAAGTGGCGTTATCTGTTCTCAATGAGGGGAAGTGGATTCCCGAGAAGGAAGAACAGCAGGTAATAAAATTATTCAGAAGTAAAGGTGAACCTGAAGCAGATCAGCCCAAGCCTGATAGTAGACTTGACGGACGTAGTGTTTTTCAAAATTTGAAGGTCGATTCCATCAAACTGTCACATGACTTTTCTAAGTTGGGTGCACAAGCTAAGTTTGGAGCGCTTAGCAAGAGAGGTTTCTTAAAACTGGAATTGGTAGGTCCGCTTCATGCCTTTGGCCATGATGTCTATCCTTCCATTGTTTCTGACATCACCCTGGAAAACTCCAAGACAGGGATACTGAAAGGGAAAACAAAGAAAGACTTGCCTTTACAGGCATTCACCCCCCAGATAAAATCCATCAGTTTGGATTATGAGAGTTCAGTGACCATTTCGGTAAAAGAAAAGAGCTCAGAAGATAAGGTGGATACCTTGCAAGGAGAAATTTTTCATATTCTGCCTTTTGGTAGTGCAAAGGTGTATCCTAATAAAGCCATCCAAAAAGTTAATCTGTTGCCGGAATATAAGTACCAGGGCGAAATGTATCTGGGCTTCACCGAGGCCAGACCTGGTCAGTCAGTCTCTGTGTTGTTTGAAATGCTCGATGAGTTTACCATTTCATCTGAGGAAGAACCGCCTCAGTTAGAGTGGTATTATTTATACAATGATGTATGGTATCCCTTAAAGGCCTCCAGTTTATTAAAGGATGAAACCAATAACTTCCTCAAGACCGGACTTCTTGAAATAAATTTACCGGATACCATCAGTGAGAATAGTAAGAGCTTACCCGAGGGGTATTTTTGGATTAAAGTCTGTGTTGTTAAGAACATTGAGGTAGCTTCACGTATGCTGAGTGTCGCTTCGCAGGTATTTAAAACCCGCTTGCTGGCAGATAAGGATATTTATGAGAGTGATTACCTGGATAAACCGCTTCCGCGTTACAGCGTTCAGCGTCCGGTTAAAAATATAAAAGGGATTCGTTCTGTACTACAGGTGCTTCCTAGCTTTAGTGGTATCAGCAGGGAAAAGGGGCAAATGTTTAAAGCCCGTGTGGCAGAGCGATTAAGGCATAAGATGCGGGCCATTCATTGCTGGGATTATGAACGGTTGGTTTTACAAGAGTTCACGCAAATTGAGAAAGTAATCTGTTTACCAAACATGACCAGCAAACAGCTGAATGCACCAGGAAATGTTTTACTCGTTGTGAGTCCCTTCCTGGATTCGGTGCTCAATAGTCGGGAACCTAAAGTAAGTAGTGAGTTACTGTACGAAATAAAAGAATTAGCCCAGCGACATTCTTCGCCTTTTGTGAAGGTGGAAGTGCGAAACCCGAGCTACGAACGGATTCGTATTATTTGTTCAGTTCAGTTCAGTAAATTGGATAATCAAGGGTTTTATCTTCAGAAATTGAATGAGGATGTCAACAACTACCTGAATGGTAGTATTGGTGAATTAAAAGTTGGGCATCAACTTGATAAATTAATTTACTGTTCGGATGTGATCACTTATATGCGCACGTTACCATACGTGGAGCGTATTGAGAGTTTTTCGATGGTACAGGCTGCCCGTGATATTTCAGGTAATTATGTGTTGATTGATACGGCTAGTGAAGGTGGCGAAAGGGCTGGTTTAAAAGCTACCAAACCCTGGTCAGTCTTAGTATCAGCTAGTCAACATCAGTTTAGTGTTGTTTCCAGCGAGAACAAAGGGGAGTCCAAGCAGGCTGGAGTTGATTATTTAGAGTTAGGAAATGATTTCATCATTAATGAATAATAGTAGCTATGCCACTGCAGAATAGAGATAGTTTAAAATCATATTTCCGGAAAGGACAGCTACCTTCTGAAGGAAATTTTCATGATTTGATTGATTCCGCCATTAATAAAGTGGATGATGGGATGTCTAAAACCATGGAAGAGGGGTTGATTCTGGCACCAATTGGAGACTCGCGAAAGCTATTGAGTTTTTATAAGAATATTGAAGACAAAAGCCCTGTTTGGAAAGCTGAAGTGAATGATCTCAACTCCGACTTAGTGCTTACCAATAAGGTAGGTGATAGTGTGTTAGGATTAAGTGATGAGGGGCGGGTAAGTATCAATAAAGAATCAGCTGATTATGCGCTGGATATCAATGGTGCAGCAGCATTTAAAACCCGCATTGGAAATGCTTACAAAGGCAAAGTACCTGCTGATGGAAAATGGCATAAGATCGTTGAGGGGTTAAATGGGTGTCACATGCTGGAAATTGTGGCAGGAGCCGGAAAGAAAAAGACCGGTAAGTATGCCTTGTTACATGCCTTGGCGGTTAGTACTTATGGGAAATCGAAAAACCGAATTAAACGAACCCAGGCTTATTATGGCATTCGTGCTAATCGAATCAGGCTGAAGTGGACCGGCACGACCTATGATTTTAACCTGGAAATAAAGACACGCTCTAACTATGGTGAAAATATGGCCATTTGTTACCATATTCAGGAGTTATGGGATGATCCTTTCATGGATTCTTGTGTGTTAAATGAGTCTGAAGATTAAATCTTTTACCAATGAACGAACCAAAATTTCTAGATAAAAATAAAAAATTGGATCCAGCGTTGGATTTTCATCACCTCCGAAAAGAGGGAATTAAAATTATTCAACAGCTAACAGGAGCTTTTTGGACAGACTTTAATGTGCATGATCCGGGTGTGACCATCCTGGAGCAATGTTGTTATGCCTTAACCGAGTTGTCCTATCGGACACAGTATGACATTGAGCAGCTTTTGTTTAAAGGTGGGAAGCAGGATTTGCCCTTTTATCTGCCGGAGAAAATTTTAACAAATAATCCACTTACGGCAAACGATTACAGGAAAATTTGTTTAGACAAATTACCCGATATCAAGAATATATGGTTCGAACCAGTACCGCCATATGTAGCTGGCTTTAGTGGCTTATATCAAGTGTTGGTGGATGCAAGCTTCAATGATAAAAAAGAGGAAGAAGAACTGATTGATGGCATACAGCGCATTTTCAGTGAGCATCGCAATATTGGGGAAGATGTATTTGAAGTGAAAATGTTAGATCAATTGCCATTGCAAATATGTGCTGACATTGAAACAGATGGGCTAAATGAACTGGAAGAAGTGATGGCGCGCATCTATTTTGCCATAGAGCAGTTCATTAATCCCGAAGTAAAGTTTTATTCCCTTAAGGAGTTGTTGGATAAAGGTAAATCTTATAATGAGATATTTGACGGACCAGCCCTGCAACATGGTTTTATTGTGTCTGAAGAACTGGCTGATCAGTCTGATGTCATTATTGTTTCAGATCTGGTGAAGGTCGTTATGCAGGTGGAAGGGGTGGTAAGTGTTAAGAAGTTATATGTTGAAATTGATGGGGAAGCGAATTATACCCAGATCCGAATTGACCGTGGAAAAGTCCCGCGGGTGATACACCGTGATTTAATGGGGATTAATGAAATGGGCGCCATTCGCTTTTACAAAGGTACGCTTCAATATCAAGATATCGATATCGACGGTTTTAAGCGAAATCTGAATGAGTTAGTATCGGAGCATAAAAAATCTTATCGGGTAAAAGAATCCAGTTTTGAGTTTCCCGTCGTTCAGGATTTGGATTTTGAAGAGTATTATTCCATCCAGGAGCACTTCCCGGCCATTTATGGTTTGAGTGAAGAAGGGTTTCCCCATAGACCGACTCTGCAACAGCAGGCCAAAGCCAAGCAATTAAAGGCCTATTTAATGATATTTGAGCAGTTCATGGCTAACTTTTATTCCCAGTTAGCCAATTTTAAGGAGCTGCTTTCGATACATAAAAAACTGGATCAAACTTATTTTTACAAAGAATTGGATGCGGTCCCGGGGGCTGCTGACATCTATATGAAATCAAACGAGCGGATTCACGATCCCTATATTGAGTTTAATAATATTGTGGCCAGTTACCATACCGGTTTACCACAACTGAATGGCTTTTTTGATGATTTTGTAGATCGCAAAAACAGGATCCTTGATTTTCTATTAGCATTGCATGGAGAATCATATACCAGGTATTCACTCAAGCAGTTTAATTATTATTATTCAGAAGAAGTATTCAAAAAACTGCAAATCAAATGTAAATCAGCGTTGTTACAGCAATTGGATCAGGTGGGTTATGCACGTGGTAGAGGAGTTGATTACTATATGCCTGATGTCATCACCAGTCTGGAGAAGAAACTTCAGGTATTATTGGGTATTGGAATTGAGGAAAGTGACGAAGGAAAAATCGAGATCCAGCGCAAAAAGTCTTCACTTTCGGTTTTTGATGAGTTTGGACTTCGGTTATTAGATAAAGAAAAGGATGAAGAATTACTGACAGACTGGGCGAAAAGTCTAAGCATGTCAGTCAATAAAATACAACCTAAGTTCTTCGAAGAAAACTTCGATTTTGTAGATGACGAAGATATCCGGCCAGACCATACCATCACCTTTAAATCACTGATTGCTAATAGTAAATTCTTTGAAAAGAAATACATGCATGTGAATTTCCTGGTTCATGGTATTGACTTGCTAAATTATAAAATGGGGCAGTTACCAGATGGAAATTTTGCAGTGCTTTATCGCGGAACCGAGCAGGATGCCTGGTTGTTGATGGGAGTGTACAAGGATGAAAAACAAGCTATTGATTACATTGCGGCCTTCATTGATTTTGCTACTCATTTAAATGTGGTATCAGAAAACCTGCAAATGATGGAGCACATCTTATTGCGTCCTTCTAGTGAAGAGGAAAACTTTGGAATTTACATTAAAGATAGAAATGGGAATAATATTCTGAAAAGTAAGAAGCAGTATTCATTAGGGCAACGTCAGCAGGTGCAGGAAATACTTGTAGACAGGATTGTCGTTTATGAAAATTATTCAGTGGAAGCCGATGAAAACAGAGATATGAATATTGTTTTCAAAGACGCGGAGAATGCATTGGAGTTTACCAGCTGTGTGCCTAATGAGTCGGTGGAAGAAACGCACGCGCAGTTGGAAGCATTGTTTGTATTTTTATCTGATAAAGAGGAAATCGTACCCATTGAAGAGAAAATAGGCTTTTATATTCAGTATGATGAAAAAGGGGTGGATATTCCTGATAATTACTATAATTCCAGGGTAAGTATCGTTTTACCTAATTGGACGGCGCGTTTTGGTAATGGGGAATTCAGATCCGTGGTACAGGATGTCATATGGGAGCAGAAGCCTGCCGCTATCTATGTGGATGTGCATTGGCTGAGCCCTTATCAGATGAAATTGTTCAATGATTATTATGCATCCTGGAAGAATAAAGATAAAAAGTCTGGTGGTCAGCTAGCTGATATGATGTATCTGTTAAACCACTGATGCCATAATGAGTCTTGAGTTTTTAAATAGTACAATTAAGAGTTTTGTGGTTGAAGCTGATGCGGTCTCACCAGAAATCGTGGAAACGGTACAGCCTCGTGTTTTGAATATAGTGAGAAGTGAGATTGCCAAAGCTCTTGAACAAACAATTCATAAATATGAGAATGGTATCATCTACCGCATTCCGAACATAGAACTGGATTTGGGGAGCATTTCACTGGAAAAGCTTGAAAGTGATTTGCCAGGTAGATTTCAGGCTGCTTTTGATCAGGCCATTAAAAAGGTCATCGTTTCCAGTGCAGAAACCGTATCCAGTTCTGAAATTGTTTTGGAAGGTTTGATGTTTTTCCTGGTCAATGGTTTCTTACCTTGGTGGATTAATGCGAATCAGTTTGAAGAATCCATCAGGATTGGGTTATTTGATAATGATTCTGCACTTCAAGCAGAGCAAAAAGAAAAATTACTTCTGTGTCTCAATAAAAAAGATGCAAAATATCGATTTGATGAACTTCGTGCATCGCAAGACAATAATTGGGCGCAGCAGCTTCTTTTCTCCCCGGCTCAACAGGAGCAGGTGAGAAGTGTTGAGTCAACACTGGTCAAAACCATCAGTGTTTTATTGAGTAATCAATTTTATCTCAAGGGAGAGTTAGTGCCTTGGATAGAACAACAGGTGTTTGATTATGCCTTAGGGTGTGAGCAGCATCAATTGGATTTTAATATTTCCAGGGCCGTTAAAGATGTTTTCCAAAAGCTAAAGTACAAGGATCATCAGTTTAATCAACTTTTGCTTCGTGCGGTGGATTCAAATGTATCTTTTGGAATTAGTACCGAGCAAGAATTCGAGGTGTTTAATGTCCTTGTTCAAACGGCAAGAGATAGTCGGGGAATAGAAAACCAGGCGCAGAAAGATGCACTTAAGGAGGCTGTAGTTGAAGATAGAATTCATCGTGAAAAGTTGCAGCAGGATACCCCATCAACTGAAAATCACCGAAGCGAAACATCACCTCTTGAAGAAGCGGTGCAAAAATCAGACATCACAAATAAAAAAGGAACGGACGCCTCTGTTAAAGACCCTCAAATGTCGGGACTCAGTGGTTCGCAAGAGGGAGGCGATCGCATCGATCAAAATGATATTGACAAAATTCACTCAGTCGATCAATTGTCTCAACACCAACAAGGATCAGATAAATCAATTGCTGATAATGAGTTGGATGCCCATCAGGTATCAAGTGAACAGACGATTGCTAAAAGACGTGAAGATAAGTTGTTGAGTCCGCAAACAGAAAGCGGGGAAAAACAGCATGAGACTGGTATCAGGGAAAAGATCTCTGGCAATGATAAGTTACTACAGGAAGTTGGCAAAGTAGAAGATCTTATTAATAAACAGCAGTCTGATACCTTTCTGGCTGAAAAAGATCTGACTACTCCTGACGGAAAACATAAAATTGTCAATTCTGAAAAAAAAGAGGTAGATATTGAAAATGCCATAAAAGTTGAAAAAGCCATAGATGTATTTGTTGTCAATTACCTGGTGCCAGTTGTAAAGGCACATCTTGATGACACCGTTTCTAAAGAGCTACACAATATCAGTTCAAACTGGCAACAACAATGTCATCAGCGTTTATCCTTGTTGGCTGAGGAGAAGTTGAGTATGGTGGTGCAAAAATTTCAGAAGCTGGTTGCTGATTTACTGACGGATGCCGGTGTTCAATCTTCTGTCATATCCGCCTCATTTTTGAAGGATTACATCCAGGAATGCTGCCTTGGAAAGCTAAATACATTAGAAGCAAGAGCTACGTCATTACTGAAAAGTCAACTGGAAAAGGCGTCAGCCAATGTTGCAGGCAGTGTTCCGAAAATAGATTTTAGCTCTTTACGCCAGGAGAATCGGCCTGAGGCTGAAGCTCCCATTCGTGAAATGGCGTTTTTTAAGCTGTATCACCTGGCAGGCATAGAGGTTTTTAATAGGTTTTTTAAAGCACCAGCCACTGTTCTGGAAGGTTATTTTAAAAACTTAGTGATAGAGCATAAAGCGGAAATTATCGCTTTCATTGATTTGAATGGCGGACTTTCCGAAAATCAATTATTGATATATCGAATCAATCATGATTTCTCGCCCAAGGTAAGTCAATTGTTTAATGCGCTATTTAAAGAAAAAGAGCTGGATTTATCATCTGAATTGGCTTTTCCAATTGTTTTATTTCAACATCTGATTATTCATGCTGAATGGCCCTTGAGTGAGGAATTAAAGCATGGTCAGGCTGATTTGAGAAAAGAACTTTTGAAAATAAATGCCTGCTTTCAGGAGTCTGCTGTAGCTGGTTTTATTATTAAGAATCTACGGATTGATCAAATCGGTTTTCTGTATCGGATTGTCGATTTGTTACCCATTGAATTAGCCCATAAATTTTTATCCCTGATCAAAGCCAATTATTCAGAAATGGATAATTCCGTTCGGGATTGTGTGACCCTTGAGCAGCTCGAGGGCTGGATTCACATGACTGGTTGGGTACAAGACGTTCAGGAAAAGCCGGAGCAAGTGGTTTTGGATGAGCACGCATTTGCTCAATGGCGAAAGGCAAAAAAGGTAGTTACTTCAGTTACGGATAGTGATTCTACTCAAATGTCTGTTGATAAAGATTTCCCTGTTCAGATGGTTTCGAAAAATAAGCAGCAGATAGTATCTGAGCCGGAAAAAGGAGCAGTCGCAGAGGACGTTGAAACGGATGTGAATGATAATTCCAATCCTGATTCTTTAATTCCCGACGGTGTGAAAAGTGCCTTGGGAGAAAGGCAGGTATCCAAAGATATGAATACTGGCGGTCAGCTGTCTGATGAATCGGGAATACTTGAAACCGATGTTGAGAAAAGATGGCAAACGGATCAGCAAGATACTTCTCAGGAAACTTTTGAAACTGGAGAAAAGTCTTTGCAGCGTGATGAAAAGGGAAAAACAGATGAAAAAGTTGACGATTCTGTTGGTGTGAGTTCGCCTGATTATCCGGATAGCATAGAAACGAAAAAAGTTGCGGAACACCAGACTCCGGTGGATTCAGCAAGTAAACAAACTTTGCCGGAAACCACCTCAGAGCAGGAGCACGATGCTTCCGAACAGAAAAGTCGGGTGTCTGAAGTTACAGAAAGTAAAGCGTCTGCGTCTGTAGAAATGAAGGAGTCTGACAGTAATTCAAGCAGAGAAAGGTCTGATCGTTCTACTGAGCAATCAGTGGCAATGGAAACATCTGCTGATACCATTAAACCTAAAAAACTTGGGGAGGATCAATCCACACAGGAGGCGGTGTCGCAGGCCAAACCATCTTCATCTTCATCTTCATCTTCATCTTCATTTTCGATGAATGATGATAGACAAGAGAAGGGTAGCAGGCACAGTGATAAGGTAAAGGAGGATGCTGATTTTGAGTTTTGGCAAAGGGTGACCGATACGGCTGAAGCGCATCGGCGGGAGGAAAGTGGAGGCGATCAAAGCCCCCATTCAGACCAACTCTTAAATGCAGCTACGTCTTCACTGTTAGTTGAATTAAAGAAACGAATCGAAAATATCGACCAGGTTTTATCCCTGAATCATATAGCGAAAAATAAATGGATTGAAGTAAGCGAAAAGGCTATTGCTAAATGCCTGAAGGCAGCTCCGTTTGAGACGATTGCCTTTCTGTTGGAATTGCCCAAATCAAAATTAGCTAAGTGGTTGGGCGTTATAAAACCGGAGTTGAATAAGGACATTCGTAAAGCCGTGGATAACTACCGGAACTATTTTTTCAAATTAAAAGAGGAAATTGAGCAGCAAGAGAGCCAGATGCAAATGGGTGTGGGAGAATTAAAAGAAGGGGAGAGTATTTATTTGACGAATTCAGGAATTGTTTTATTGAATCCTTATGTGAAAAGACTGTTTCAGCGTCTTAAATACACAGAAAAGGATGCATTTGTGAGTGATGAAGCAAAAGAAAAGGCTGTGGCGGTCTTACAATACCTGGTGGATGGTGATAATGATTACAAAGAATTTCAGCTTTGTTTACATAAGCTATTTGTGGGGTTGCGTCCAAATGATTTTATTAAAACAGGCCATGAATTGTCCCAAGAGGATAAGGACTTGTGCGATGGTTTGTTGGATGCGATAATTAAAAACTGGGCAGTGCTGAAAAGTACCTCCCGCGATGGTTTGAGAAAGACATTTTTCATGCGTGAGGGGCGTCTGCAGTTGGAAGCAGGGGGCTGGCGTTTGAAAGTCGAAAAAAAACCTTACGATGTGTTATTGGCAAAATTGCCCTGGGGATACTCAATGGTTCATTTCCCCTGGATGGAATTGCCGTTACTAACAGAATGGGAATAAGTTAAATATTTAGTTATGAAAAATCTAAATGCATTTGGTTGGTTGGTTTTAGTGCTTTTGTCACTGTTGGCCTGCGAGCCTGTTGAACTGCCTGAGGCCGAGAAAAGCGATTATTACATGAAGCTTTATGGAACGTCTCATGATGAATCTTTAAAAGATATTCAGCCCGGGAGTGATGGATCGGTTTTTTTGGTTGGCGATTGGGTTAATACGGAGGAAGAAGATAAGCCTGTTGAAGGGTGGATTGCAAAGCTCGATCCATATGGCATGCAGGATACTACGTGGAATATCTCCATTCGGG
>Ga0193953_1000614_pt1 | contig 18429 bp, 16 predicted proteins | sample BB_4_MG_FD_140325 | JGI IMG/M metagenome (GOLD analysis project Ga0193953, IMG submission 140325) | Microbial mat bacterial communities from the Broadkill River, Lewes, Delaware, United States - BB_4_MG | ecosystem: Environmental > Aquatic > Freshwater > River > Microbial mats | place: USA... | reverse complement strand
TTCAATCAATGCCTTGCCTACATGGATGTAGGTACTTAGGTTATGTTTGGAACGTATAACCTGTGCCTCTAAGCCTTTTAATTCTCGCTGAGTGGGCAAGAACTTAATCAACTTGGTATTACTTTTTAATCTACTTTACTCTGCTTTAAATCAATCATTAAATTAATAGCAGAAAAATTAACTTTAGGTGAGTCAATGAAAGCCCCTTTATACAATGAAATTCTCGAAATTTGTCAACAAATAGCTAATGCATCTACTCAAGGTAATGACGAGGCAAGAACAAACGCATGTAAAGATTTACAAAAATTGTGTGCTACAAACCAAGATTCCCCCAAAGATCATCCGTTGCAATGGGAAGCTTTAGGCGATTTTACCGAAGACGGTGATATGGCAATGGATATTTATGACATTGCCTTAGCTAGCGCAAGCAAGCTTGGATTAGCAACCTTCACGGCATCTATTTATTTATCGATGGCACAAAGACAACAAGAGTTTGAAGAATCAGATAAAGCCATTGAATACGCTAAACAAGCTGAAATTGCGAGCGTAGGTATTGATGATAATGAGCTAAAAGAAGAAATAAAAACCTTTTTAGCTGCTTATTAATAGTTGCTAAACAATCAAACTATTTGAAATCATTATTCGCGAAAGATTCCAGCGATTTACCAAATAAATCATATCGCCATGTACTTAATATATCTGGGTAAATATCCGTTTCTTTCGCTATTTTTTTCGTTTCATTTAAATCAAAATACCAGCTTAAAAAATGATTAATTTGTTTTTTAGATGCTAGGTTTTCAATAGCTAATTGGTGCTGTTCACTGATCGCAGTAATAAAAGATTTTACTTTTTTAAAAATTTGTTTATAGCCAGGGTATTCATCTAAACGTTCAATTTTTTTAGGGTAATCAGTCTTTTTATCTTTTAATGCTTGCGCAACAATAGCTAACATAGCTTTGCCTTTGTGACGAATATCAAGCACCTCTGCCCCATCTAAATTCCCCATAGCTGATAAGCTTTCAGGGTTATTAGCGGCAACAGCCATCATTGTGTTTTCTTTTACAACAAAGCCTAAAGGTAAATCTCGTTCTTTCGCCTGCAAATAACGCCATTTTGCTAAGTGCTGCAACGTATTAAGTTGTTTTGCATTTAAGCGCCACGCTAATTTAACTTGGCGGTATAATTGGTCTGCATCAATGGCAGTAAACTTTTTATCAATTAACGATTGAGATTCTTGCTGAGCAAAGCTAAGCCAACCAGCTTTTTCTACTTCTGCAACCAATTTAGGGTATATATTATATAAATGTTCAACGTCTGCACTGGCATAAACTAATTGCTTTAAAGAAAGCGGTCTTTTAGTCCAGTCGGTGCGAGACTCAGACTTATCTAATTCAATTCCAGTAAAATACTCAACCATTGCCGCATAGCCCATAGATAATCCATGTCCTAAAAAAGACATCATAATTTGACTATCAATTAAATTAATGGGTTTACAATGTGCATGGGTTAGAAAAACTTCTAAGTCTTCAGAGCAAGCATGCAATACTTTAACAATATTTTCATCTGTGAGTAATTGCCAAAAAGGAGATAAATCATCGATAGCAATGGGGTCAATCAACGCAAGTTCTTTACCATCAAACACTTGTAATAAACCCAATTTAGGGTACAAGGTTCGTGTACGCACAAACTCAGTATCAATAGCTAAAAAATTGGCTTTGCTATATTGCTGGCAAAGGGTTTGCAAACGTTCAAAATCTTCAATTAATTGATACTGCATAGGTGTGATGTTGTCTACCCTTTATTGTCTGTTTAGTTACATGTTCTTTAATGGCTATTTTACTCGTTAAGTCACCTGACCTAAGCTTAATAATATTACTTTCTTCTACGGCGTGTTGCTTGCTGATGACGTTGTTGATGTTTTTTCACAGAACGACGGATGCGACGACTTTTCGCATTGTCCATGGCTTTTTCATCTACTTTTACTTTGGATTGCGTTTCAGGTTTAAGCTGAACAAGCTTACGAAAATAATTCACTTCCTTCAAAGGAAGCTCAGCCCAACCACCTAAAGGCAATTGACGCTTCATTTCCATATCACCATATCGAACACGAATTAAGCGACTAACTTGTACTTCTTGGCTTTCCCATAAACGGCGTACTTCACGGTTACGACCTTCAGAAAGTACCACATGAAACCAATGATTTCTGCCTTCACCACCACGATAAGTAATTTTTTGAAAACGCGCAGGACCATCTTCCAATTTAACACCCGTGCGAAGCGTTTGTAACATCGCTTCATTTATTTCACCAAAAACCCGAACAGCGTATTCACGTTCAACTTTTTGTGAAGGATGCATAAGTCGGTTAGCAAGTTCACCGTCAGTAGTAAAAAGTAACATGCCAGAGGTATTAATATCTAAACGCCCTACAGCAACCCAACGCCCTGATTCTAATGGCGGTAAGCGGTCAAATACCGTTGCTCTACCTTCAGGATCTTTACGTGTACACATTTCACCTTCAGGTTTGTTGTACATTAATACACGACAAATATCTTCTTCTTGCGCGGTTAATTTCACTTGATGACCGTCAATACGAATCTGTTCACTGCCGTCAACTCTATCGCCTAAGAAGGCTGTTTTTCCATCAATACTCACACGTCCTTGGCTGATGATTGTTTCCATTTCACGACGTGAGCCTTTACCTGCTCTCGCTAATACTTTTTGTAACTTTTCAGAATCTTTAACGGTCGCTTTTTGAAAATTTACTTTTACTGGCTTTTCTTCTACTTTCTTTCCTTTACCTTGACCTACTTTATTAGGCCCCGTTTTACTTTGTCCTTTTTTAACAACCGATTTAGTCCCAGTGCCGCGACTACCATATTTATTATTAGTAGGTTTTCCATCAGCTGAATTTTGCTTACCCTTAGGTGTTTTTTTGTCTTGTGACATGTTTTTTTCTCTGTTACGTCAGTAGTCGTTCCCTAGAAACTAACTTCTGGCTCATTTATACATTATTTTTATAGACTAAAACTTGTCTAGACTAAATTGGTATTAGTTTTTAATGATAATGGTTAATTTTAGATTACTCAAATGGGGTAGGATCGCCCTCTCCCACACGAATAATTTCAATATCATCATTAGAAAAATCAATCACTGTCGTTGGATGTTCGCCCAAATAACCACCATTGATGATTAAATCAACTTGATGCTCTAACAAGTCACGAATTTGTTCTGGATCACACTCTGTCATGGTTTCGCCAGGCATGATCAAACTAGTTGACATTATAGGCTCTGCTAACTCAGCCAACAAGGCTTGGCAAATATTATTATCAGGTACTCGTATGCCAATGGTTTTCTTTTTGGGGTTTAAAAGCCGTTTAGGCACTTCTTTGCTGCCTTTAAAAATAAATGTATAAGCACCTGGTGTATTATTTTTTAATAACCTGTATGCCGTATTATCAATACGGGTGTATTCAGATAATTGTGACAAATCCTGACAAACTAACGTGAAGTTATGCTCTTTATTAATATCTCTAATTTGGCAAATTCGTTCTAATGCTTTTTTATCGCCTAAATGACAACCTAAGGCATAACCTGAATCGGTAGGGTAAACAATAACACCACCATCATTAATAATTGCCACAGCTTGTTTCATTAAGCGGCCTTGTGGATTATCGGGGTGTACATAAAAAAATTGACTCATAAAATCTCCTTTTAAACGCTCATCAATTATTTAGTAAACGTTTAAGTGATTATTTCCACATTGCCCAGATAGGTTTAGCCCCATCAGGTAAAATCAAGTTACGACCTAAATCAGACCATTTGTTTGGATGATGAAAATCAGATCCAGTTGATGCATGCAAATCATATTCTGTACAGTAGTTTAGCATTATTTGACGCTGTTGGGGATTCATTTGCGGTAAAACTGCCTCTAATCCATCTCCTGAACTGTCTTTAAAATGCGCGATTAATCGTTTTAACCATTTAGTGGATAGATCATAACGAATAGGGTGTGCCATTACGGCACTGCCACCTGCTTTATGTATTACGTCAATCGCTTGTTCAATTGAACACCACACGGGCTTAACATAGGCACTTTGCGTATTACGACCTTTTTTGCCTAAATATTTATCAAAGGCTTTTTGCATAGTACTGACATGACCTTGCTCATATAGCACTTTAGCAAAATGTGCGCGTGTAATAGTACCTTTATTGGCTAATTTTTTAGCGTCGTCATAAGCATTAACAAAACCACTTTTAGCCAGTTTTCCCCCTATAATAATTGCACGTTGTTCTCGCGCTTGCTTTTGGCTAATAATTAATTGCTGCAATGCAGCATTCTTTTCATCAAAATTTAAACCAACAATGTGTATTTCAAACCCTTGCCAAGATGTTGATATTTCAATACCCGAGATTAACTTAATTGGAATATTTTTTTCCAATATATAATCTTGTGCTATATAAAATCCTTCAAGCGTATCGTGATCTGTTATCGCTAAAACAGCTATTTGATAATTAACTGCCCTGTCTATCAGGGTTTCAGGCGACAAACTACCGTCGGAGCAATGTGTATGACAATGCAAATCAATACGACCATGTGAAAAGCCGTCGTTTTTTTCAATAATAAAAGGAAAATCAGTTGTTGACAGTAACGCCATAATAAGGTCTTCTATAGGGACTTCTTGCAAGTAAGTTTTTTTTATGAATGACTTCATAAACTAAAACTACCAAACCTAAGTGCAAGTTTACTGATAAGAACGAGATAATGATACTAGCAAAGCAATTTAAATTAACACATAGCCAACTTCGTTGGTGGTGGCATAACTCTACACATAGTGGGTTGTGATAATTGCGCGTATCTTGCTAAAAGCTTAAAATGATTTTACCAAGCTAAAGCAAAAAAATTTCTAAAACCCGCTACCTGAGCTTGTCAAAGGGGCGGGTTTTTTGCTTTCTACGGTCCGAAATAAAAATAGGAACAAAAAAGCAAAGTAAAAACCAGAACAATGATTTTTAACACTAACCCATAAGAGAAAATACAATGAACAAAACAAGAACATGGTTTCTTTGGTGGCTACAGCCAATTTATGCAGGATGACCCACTTTTTAAAGATAACCAATAAAAGAAGAAAACAATGACAACATATAATAAATCTACGGCAAGTGTATGTACGTTAACAGATAGCGCAAATTATCAAGGCGATCCGTTAAGTGTTTATCAGCTACTTTGCCAAAATAGAGACAATAATTTACTGCTTGAATCAGCAGAGATAGACCAAAAACATTTACTAAAAAGCTTATTATTAGTCGATGCCGCCTTAAAAATAGTTTGCCATGGTAATACCGTAACATTTACCGCATTAACACTGAATGGCCAAGTTGCCTTACAATTTGCAGCTGCTGAATTACAGTCCTATGCAAAACTTACCTTGTCTACTGATAAACAAACTTTAACCGTTCTTTTTCCTGATATCCCCACCGAGCTTGATGAAAAAGCACGCTTAATGGCGATAAACCCCTTTGAAAGTTTACGTTTGTTTACTCGTGTTAAAAATAGTGACAATCACCATTTTGCCATTTTTCTTGGCGGTGCTTTCGCTTTTGATATGATCAGCATTAGCGAAAAATTACCTAAAGTACCTGAAGGCGAGAATACTTGCCCTGATTTTGTTTATTATCTTGCCGAAACCGTTGTAGTGATAGATCACGAAGAAAAAAGTACAGAAATTATCGCCAATATTTTTTCTTATGAACACGGTAAAAATGAAAAAACCGTGCAGGAAAAAACGCAAGACCAAACAATTCAACAAAAATCAACTGAACGTATTACTGAAATAAAGCAGTTATTGTCAAATGATATTACCACTAACGACCTTGTACTAAAGACAAAAACTAACCTAATAAATAATGATAATTCACAAACTGTGTCAGTGGATATTTGCGACGAAACGTTTTGTCAGCATGTTGAGCAATTAAAAGAGAATATTCGTGCGGGTGACATTTTTCAAGTTGTACCATCTCGCACCTTTTCATTACCCTGTTTAGACAGTATTGCTGCATATCAAGCGTTAAAATTAAGTAACCCAAGCCCTTACATGTTTTACTTAAAAGACAGTGATTTTTGTATGTTTGGGGCTTCACCAGAATCAGCAATCAAGTACCAGCAAAATTCATCAGAAGGAAAGCGCCAAGTTGAGATTTATCCTATTGCTGGTACGCGTCCACGTGGTTTTAATAAAGACGGTAGCATATCGTTAGACCTAGACTCTCGAATAGAGTTGGAATTAAGACAAGATAAAAAAGAGTCTGCTGAGCACATTATGCTGGTTGATTTGGCACGAAATGATATTGCTCGGGTTTCTAAAGCTGGTACTCGCTATGTTGCAGATTTATTGAAGGTAGACAGATATTCCCATGTGATGCATTTAGTTTCGCGTGTTTGTGGCACTTTACTGGAAGAATTAGACGCATTACACGCTTACCAAGCTTGTATGAATATGGGCACGCTATCAGGGGCACCTAAAGTAAAAGCTACGTCTTTAATTAGAGAAATAGAAGGAAAACGCCGAGGCAGTTACGGTGGTGCGGTGGGATATTTTACTGGTGACGGTGAAATGGACACTTGTATTGTCATACGTTCAGCATTTGTTAAAGAATCTATCGCTTATGTGCAAGCAGGTGCAGGTGTCGTTTATGATTCAATTCCGCAAGCAGAAGCGGATGAAACAAAACAAAAAGCCCAAGCAGTTATTAATGCTGTGCTAACAGCAAATAAAACGCTAGCGCAAGGAGTTAACTCATAATGTCTACTCAAAACAAGATTAAGCCAAATACTAATAAAACCAAGTTATTTATGCTCGATAATCTTGATTCATTTACTTATAACTTAGTGGATGAATTTCAATGTTTAGGTTTTGATCCAACCGTATATCGAAATACCTTAAGCAGTGATTTTATTTTCACTAAAATGGTCGAACATACACATGTCACTGGTGAGAATGTCATTTTGGTGCTTTCACCAGGGCCAGGAGAGCCTAAAAATGCAGGCTGTTTAATGGACTTAATCAAATTATGTGCAGGCAAAATTCCTATGTTAGGTATTTGCTTGGGACATCAAGCCTTAATTGAACATTATGGCGGTAAAGTGGGTCGTGCTGATGAAATAGTGCATGGTAAGGCATCGCCAATTAACCATTGTGGTACGGGCGCTTTTGTTAATATTCAAAACCCATTACCCGTTGCCCGATATCATTCTTTGGTAGGAAACCAAGTACCTGAATCACTCACTGTAATTGCTGATTATAACAACATGCCCATGGCAATCTGCCAAGATCGTGATGCAATATTGGCGTTTCAATTTCATCCAGAATCTATTTTAACGACTTTTGGCGCAACCTTATTAGCGCAAAGTTTTGATTATTTACTCGCCCTAAGTGAGCGATTAAACACCAAAGCCCAAGGAGCATAACATGACGAATATATTATCAACGCTAGTTGATGGACATGATCTTGACCAACAAACTATTAAAGCGTTTTTTGAAAAAATGCTCAAAGGCGAAACCGATCCTATTCTACTTGCGAGTGTACTTACCGCGTTAAAAATTAAAGGTGAAACGCCTGAAGAAATATCAGGCGCAGCCATTGCTATTCAAAGTGCGGCAAAAAAATTTCCTCCACAAAATAACACGGTTGCCGATTGTGTCGGCACTGGTGGTGACGGCGCTAATACCATTAATATTTCAACCACGGCGGCCATTTTAGCGGCGGCTTGTGGCTTAAAAATGGCAAAACATGGCAACCGCAGTGTTTCAAGTATGTCAGGCTCTGCTGATTTACTGGAAGCATTTGGCGTAAATTTAACGATGTCTCCCGCTACCGCGAGCAATTGTTTAGATAAAACAAACTTATGTTTCTTATTTGCGCCCGCTTATCACAGTGGTTTTAAATACGCAGTAACCGTACGAAAAATAATGGGGGTGCGCACGTTATTCAATATTTTAGGGCCCCTAGCTAACCCTGCTTATCCAAACATTATGCTACTTGGTGTTTACACACCTGATTTATTAAAGCCAATGGCCGAAGCATTACTCTTAACAGGCGTTAAACGTGCATTTATTGTGTATGGCAGCGGTTTAGATGAAATAGCGCTTCATGGTGATACACAAGTAGTAGAAATTAAAGATGGAAAACTAATAGAGCGTACTATTTCGCCAAAAGATTTTGGTATCAAGCAATATAGCCTTGAGGATATTAAAGGCGGTACGCCACAAGAAAATGCAGACATTATTAAAGCTATATTAGCAGGTAAAGGGCAAGAAGCTCATAATGCTGCCGTTATCATAAACTGCGCGGCGTTACTTTACCTGCATGATAAAGCAACCGATTTAAAAGCCGCTGCTGATTTAGCCCGTGAGGTTTTACAAAGCGGAAAAGGTTTAGAAACATTACAGCAATTAGTTAAGCTTTCAAATGAGGAATGTGAATAATAATGGCGAACATATTAAACAAAATTGTTGCTGATAAGCGTATTGAAATTGATGCACTCAAAAAAGCTAATCCTTTGGAAAACTTTATTGATGGGCTGACTGCAACTAAAAAAGATATGTACGCGGCATTGCGACGTACAGAACAAAATCCACAAGCAGGTTTTATTTTAGAATGCAAAAAAGCATCTCCTTCAAAAGGATTAATTCGTCCAGAATTTGATGTGAAAGCGATTTGCCAAGTTTACGACAAATACGCCGCGGCAATTTCAGTATTAACCGATGAAAAATATTTTCAAGGCAATTTTGAGTACTTAAAATTAGTTACCGAAACCGTCAAATGTCCAGTGATTAATAAAGATTTTTTTGTTGATACTTACCAAGTCCATTTAGCAAGATATTATGGCGCAGATGCGATTTTACTGATGCTAAGTGTTTTAACTGATGAAGAATATATTGAATTGGCTACGGTAGCTGATCACTATAACTTGGCCATTTTAACCGAGATTTCAACCTGTGATGAAAGAGATCGTGCTATTAAGTTAAATGCAAAAATGATTGGTATTAACAACCGTAATTTACGCGATTTAAGTACGGATATTGCGCGTACGTTTGATTTTGCACCAACTTTACCTGATGACACAATTATTATATCTGAATCAGGTATTTACAATAATGCTCAGGTACGTGAATTAGCACCCGCTGTGGATGGATTTTTGGTGGGTAGTTCATTAATGGCAATGGATAATAATGCTTATAACGATATTGATTTAGCCTGTCGTAAACTGATTTATGGCAATAATAAAGTGTGTGGTTTAACCTCACCCGAATATGCCCAAGTGGCAGCACAAGCTGGCGCACGATTTGGCGGCTTAATTTTCGCCGAAAAATCTCCTCGTTGTGTTACGAAAGAACAAGCTGTAGCAATAATTGACACCCAACCACAGTTAGAATACGTGGGGGTTTTTGTAAATCATGAACAGGCAGACATTGTTGATTTGGTTCAAAGCCTACAACTTACCGCTGTGCAACTTCATGGTGATGAAGATGAAACCTATATTGATACTCTTAAAAAACAGTTGCGAGAAAATAACAGTGAACACTGTCAAGTTTGGAAGGCTTACGCATTACATGATTCAATACCACAATTAAGCAGTAACGTGGTTCATCATATCCTTGATGGTAAATCGCCTGGCTCAGGACAAGCTTTTGATTGGCGACTGTTAACCGATAGCAAACAAGACTTATCAAATAGTCTTTTAGCGGGCGGTCTTAACATTGAAAATATCAACTTTGCACTAGCACAATTAACCGATTTAGATTTATTTGGCTTAGATCTCAACTCAGGTGTTGAAACAAGTCCAGGTATAAAATCCAGCAAAAAACTTAACGAAGTTTTTTCGCAAATAAGGAATTATTAGCACATGACTAATTTAGTAGATGACACAAAAGAAAATACATTAAAAGAACCATTACCGGCTTATTTTGGTGAATTTGGCGGTATGTTTGTTGGAGAATTACTCGTTCCTGCTTTAGAGCAGTTAGAACAAGCGTTTATTGAATCACAAACTGATGAAGCATTTCTGACCGAGTTTAATAATTTATTAACTAAATATGCTGGCCGCCCTACGCCACTAACTTGCTGTAGAAACATTGTAAAAAACCCCTTAGCCAAAATTTACTTAAAACGCGAAGATCTATTACATGGTGGCGCACATAAAACCAACCAAGTATTAGGCCAAGCTTTACTAGCTAAGCGCATGGGTAAAACGGAAATTATTGCTGAAACAGGTGCAGGCCAACACGGCGTTGCAACCGCCATTGCTTGTTCATTATTAGGCTTGAAATGTAAAGTATATATGGGCGCTATTGATTGCCAGCGTCAACAACCTAATGTATTTCGTATGAAACTGATGGGCGCAGAAGTTATTCCTGTTACCGCAGGGTCTGGCACATTAAAAGATGCCGTTAATGAAGCCTTACGTGACTGGTCTGCCAATTATGAAAATGCTCATTATTTGCTAGGTACTGCCGCAGGCCCACACCCTTTTCCCACCATTGTTAGAGAATTTCAAAAAATGATTGGTGAAGAAGCAAAAGCACAATTTTTTGAAGAAGAAGGACGCTTGCCTGATTATGTTATTGCAGCTGTTGGTGGTGGTTCAAATGCAATTGGCATGTTCAATGACTTTATTCAACATGAAGAAGTAAAGCTAATTGGTGTTGAAGCAGGCGGAAAAGGTATAGACACAGATCAACATGGCGCAACCTTAGTAGCTGGCAGTAAAGGTATGTTACATGGTAACTACACTTATATTATGCAAGATAAATATGGACAAATTGAAGAGTCTTACTCTATATCAGCAGGATTAGACTACCCTGCTGTTGGCCCTCAACACGCATTTTTAAAAGAAACAGGACGTGCTCAATACGTTGCAATTAACGACGATGAAGCATTAGATGCTTTTCAAACTTTAGCTAAAAATGAAGGCATAATTCCTGCCCTTGAGTCTTCTCATGCTTTGGCACAAGCCCTTAAAATGGCTGAAACGGCAACAACTGAAACAATTTATTTGGTTAACTTATCAGGACGTGGCGATAAAGATCTTGCGCATGTACACGCGGTTTTACACCCTAATGAACAAGGTAATGACACTACAACGGTTAAGCACAGAGGAGAAGCATAATGACACAAGACAAACAACGCGCGGGTTACCGTTATCAACAAGCTTTTGCTGACTTAGCCGCTAAAAATGAACAAGCGTTTATTCCTTTTGTTATGATTGGCGATCCAAATGCTGAACAGTCACTCAACGTAATAAAATCACTCATCGATTCAGGCGCTGATGCACTTGAGCTTGGTATACCTTTTTCAGACCCTAGTGCAGATGGCATTACAATTCAAATGGCTGCATTACGCGCTTTAGAAGCAGGTATTAATACTAATATTTGTATCGATATTCTTGCTAAAGTACGTGAATATGCGCCTAACATCCCTATTGGTTTGTTACTGTATGGTAATTTAGTTTTTGCACGTGGTATTGATACTTTTTATCATGACATGGCACAAGTTGGGGTTGATTCAGTTTTGATAGCTGATTTACCAATACGTGAAAGCCTACCTTTTAGAGACGCCGCTTTAAAACATAGTGTTGCCCCTATTTTTATCGCACCACCAAATGCCAGCGATAAAACCTTACACGACGTATCTACATACAGCCAAGGTTATACCTATGTATTAAGTCGTGCTGGCGTTACAGGTGTAGACAGCAATGATGAAAAAGTAATGAACACAACCGAAACCTCGCCTGCACAAGCCTTAATAAGCACGTTAAATAAATATAATGCCGCACCACCTGTTTTAGGGTTTGGTATTTCAACACCGCAACAAGTTAAAGATGCTTTAGCTGCGGGGGCAAGTGGTGCTATTAGTGGCTCTGCTGTGGTAAAAATTATTGAAGGCAACCTTAATGACCACACTAAAATGCTAACAGAGCTATCTAGTTTTGTAATAAGCATGAAAGCTGCAACCGTTAAGTAGCTATACCGTAAACCTTAAATGCTAGTATGTATAACTTACTAGCATTTAATTAATGACATTTATCAGGATGATACATACTGACTTGATTACGACCTGATTTTTTTGATAGATATAACGCTTTATCCGCTGAGATTAATAATTCACATTGACCAATAACATTATTTTCATTGTAACAACTGACACCAAAGCTAGCGGTTAGTTTAAGGTTAACATCAACAGAATTTTCATAATGATATAGGCACTTGTTGATCTTATTTTTTAATTCCAATGCTATTTTAAATGCTTGTTCACCCTTAGTATTGGGTAATAATATAACAAACTCTTCTCCCCCATAGCGAGCAAGTATATCACCTGTTCTATTCACTTCTGCTGCTAAGAGGTTAGCAATATATTTTAAACAACAATCGCCAGCATCATGACCATACAAATCATTAATAGATTTAAAATTATCTAAATCTATCATAATGATTGATAATGCATTGTTATTACGGTTTGCTCTTTTGTATTCGGCAGTAAACTGTTCGTCAAAATAACGTCTATTTTTTAGGCCTGTTAAAGCATCTTGTCTACTTTGAATAGCTAACAGTTCGTTAGCTCTCAATATCTCTTGTTTTTGCTGTTTGAGTTTATTTCTCAAAGTAGAACTAAAATTGACAATAATACTTATCCACACGGTAGATAAACTAAAAACCAAAAATTCTAGCGTTTCATATTGTAAATTAAAATCCTCAGGGTATTTCAGGTAAAAAGAAACATCGGCGATAGCTAACCCTATAATGGAGGTCATTGGTAATAAATATAAAGCCAGTTTTGAAGTATGAAAAACACTATATAATAAACAAACAAAACTAAAAAAGACGATTATCCCTTTTATTTGTGGCATCAATATCATGGCGAGACTGACCCAAAAAATGGCATTAAATAGTTGTAATGTTGTTAAATTTGGATCACTAAATTTTAGATTTTTATTGCTTTTAAATAAATATAGTAACACTACTTGCACAATAAAGCTGATTGAAATACAACCAAGCACATAAGGTAGAGCAAGACTGGATTTATAAAAAATGGTACTCACAATAACAACTAGCCAGCCAACAGAAAAAATGCCAAAACCTATTAAGGCTCTATTAAGGCGCTTTTGTTGTTGTCGCTTTTGCCGCTGAAGTCGCTGTTCTTCTTCTGACAGAGTCGAGTGTTTTTTTACAGTCATAGTCCCTTACTATTTAATTGATTGCCCGATTAACTCACAGTTTATTTAATTAACTCTTACCTACATCAGCAAAGTCAATATAGTATGCGAGTGCAAAACATATCATGCATGATAGTACGAACATAATATGAACACAACACGAACAACTCCCCCTCAGTCACAACTATAGGCTGTCCCCCCTCTGCCTAACTAGTTAAATTTTCATTGATTTATTAATAATTTTATACGACATAAATGAACCTGATAAATATAAAATTATGCCTGTTAACGCCATTGGGAAAAATAACAAAAATAAGAACTTCATGTACAACAAGGGTAAAACAACCGCCATAGCAATACATAATGCCGCAAACGCTAACGGTATTTTATGCTGTTTAGCATAAGCAAAACTGGACATAAAATTATTAACCACACCCTGATTGTTCATTCGGACAATTAAACACGGCATAACCCCCAAGACTAATGATAATAAAGCAAAGAACCAAGCTAAAAACAAATTTGCCCAATAAAATTCAATACTTAAATTACTTTGATTTTCACTGACAATATTAAATGATTTAGCTAAAAACGAATTTTGATCAACATAAATACTGTAAACCACAACAGCATCTGTTATCCAAATTAAAAAGAATAAACATTGTACAACTAAAACTAAAGCAAAGTTTGCCATCAAAATTGACAACTGAGAGCGTTCTTCACTAACTTTATCTACAAAAACCAAGGGGTGTAACAATAAGCTAACCAAAGGAGTAAAAAGAATAAAACCTGCGCAAAAAGAGACATACATAGAACTTAATTCATAGGTTTTGAGCAAAGCACTAATCGCTTGCGCAATGGCAAATATCACCAATGTTGAAAATAGAAGCAGTGCAAAAGAAATTATTCTCATTCTAAATTTTTGTTTAACATTCATATCATTTGTCACAATTACACCTCAATTCAATGGCTTAATTTTATAAGCCCGCAAATAATAACATCATTGAAACTTTCCCCCTTGATTTACATTAATGCTTTAAAGGGTAATGAACAAAATTCATATATAAGAAAGTATTACAAAAAGATAAATTAAAAGTCTGTCCTCACTATATGATTTATCTACAATAGAAAAATCTAAAAAGTTTTAAATTTGATCTACACTTAACCCAATCTACTTTTATTATGTTTAAATAAACAATATAGTGCTATATAACAAAAATAAATTTTACTTAATGGAGAGTGTAAATGTCTGACAATAAAAAATACCGCTTGGTAACTCGTAGTGATTTCGATGGTTTAGTGTGTGCAATTCTACTCAAACATATTGATTTAGTTGATGATATTCTTTTCGTTCACCCAAAAGATATGCAAGATGGTACTATTGAAGTCGGATCAAAGGATATTTCAACCAATTTACCTTACGTTGATGGCATTAACATTGCCTTTGATCACCATCATAGTGAAACACTTCGCAATGAAAAACGCGAAAATCATATTATTGACCCTGATGCTCCATCAGCAGCTCGGGTTGTATATGACTACTACGGTGGTCTAGAAACCTACCCCGCTAGTTGGACAAGCATGATGAAAGCTGTCGACAAGGGTGATTCTGCACAGTTCAATATGGAAGAAGTATTACATGCAAAACGCTGGGAACTACTAAACTTCATCATGGATTCTCGAACTGGTTTAGGGCGATTCAGAGATTTTCGTATATCAAACTATGAACTGATGATGAATTTAATAGATTTTGGTAAAGATCATAGTATTGATCAAATACTAGAACTGCCTGATGTCAAAGAGCGCACCGACCTTTATTTTGAGCATGAAGAGAAATTCAAAGAACAGATAAAACGTTGTGCAACCGTTCATGGCAACTTAGTGGTTTTAGATTTGAGAGAAGAGGATATTATTTATTCAGGTAACCGTTTTGTTATTTATGCTTTATTTCCCCAATGTAATATTTCAATTCATGTTATGTGGGGGCTTAAAAAACAAAATACTGTTTTTGCTACAGGCAAATCAATTTTTGATCGTAGTTCAAAAACAAATGTTGGTGAATTAATGTTGAAATATAATGGTGGTGGGCATAATGCAGCAGGTACTTGTCAAGTGCCACATGATCAAAATGAAGCATGTCTTGCTGAGTTGATTTCAGCTATTAACGCTGATGGTTAATACAATACTGGCCATTGGGGAAAATAAATTAAGTAATCGCCAGATTTAAGCTACTTTTCTACTTTAATTATAAAATAATGTGTTTATTAACAACCATCAATTAAGAGCTTAAAAATATGACCTTAAAAAACAATTACAATGCAGAAGAAAACATTATAATTCCTCAAGAAGCCTTTGATTGGTATGACGAATACGCTCATGGCATGATTGATAGACGAACCTTTATGAAACGTCTTGCCAGTTTAGCTGTAGTTGGCATGAGTACGAATATACTCGCCTCAGCTTTATTACCTAATTATGCTCTAGCTGAGCAAGTTTCATTTAATGATGAGAGTATAACAGCAACCTATGAAACACTTGATTCTCCTAAAGGGCTTGGTAGTGTAAAAGGATATTTTGTTAAACCTGCTAATTTAACTGGCACCGCGCCTGCGGTATTGGTGGTACACGAAAATAGGGGGTTAAACCCATACGTAAAAGATGTAGCACGTAGAGTTGCCAAAGCAGGTTTCATTGCCTTCGCCCCAGATATTTTGCACACTCTTGGTGGTTATCCTGGTAATGATGATGAAGGTAGGAAAATGCAAAGTACCTTAGACCGAGAAAAAATTGAACAAGACTTTATTGCCTCAGCTAAGTATCTCAAAAATCACTCATTATCAAATGGAAAACTCGGTGGTGTTGGTTTTTGCTTTGGTGGTTATATCATCAATATGCTTGTCGCCAGAGTACCTGACGTTATTAATGCTGGCGTTCCTTTCTATGGAACACCTGCAGCAAAAGACTTAAGAAAAAATATTAATGCACCATTATTGATTCAATTAGGTGAATTAGACAAACGGGTTAATGCCACATGGCCTGAGTATGAACAAGACTTAAAAGCTAATAACGTTAATTATGTAATGCATATGTATAAAAATGTAAATCACGGCTTTCATAATGATTCGACTAGTCGCTATGATCAAAAAAATGCCGATCTCGCGTGGGAACGTACAATCGCTTTTTTTAATAAACACTTAAGATCATAAAAGTTTCATGTAAAGTATAAAGCCAGCAGCTATAGCTCCCTTACGTCGCTTTACTCTAAAAAGTTCAAAGGGAGGAATCCCCCCCCTTGATTCATGATTTACTTTTGCATCATCTGTTGTCGATGTTTTACTTGGAACTTAGCAAACTCCTCAGAGGTTACTTTTTTGTCACCATTAGCATCTATCTCTTCAAAAGATGAAGAGTTGGCAATATTTCGCATAGGATAACCTTGCTTAACACGCTCTGATATTCTTACGGCTCTAGCCTCATAGAGTTCTTCTTCCAAAATGACACCATCACCATTTATGTCAAATTCAGAAAAACTGGGCATATTGTTCTTTCTTCCCATACCTGCACCTTTGCCATTACCCTGTCTCATGTTAGAAACTTGGCTTGGAATACTACGTCGATTTTGCATTTGAGCCTGTTGACCTACGATGAGCTCTTGCTCTGTTAACTGCCCATCTTGATTCACGTCAAAACTCATAAATGAAGGGGCGGTACCAACACCTTTCATGGGACGGCCTTGAGCTGCTTTACTTGCCATACGTTCACTTCTTACTTGAGTAAACTCTTGTTCACTGATAAATCCATTTCCATCCAGATCATAGTTAACAAAAGGAATAGGGCCGCGCATTGGCAATTCAGCTGATATAGTTGAAAGTGATGTAACCCCTAAAAAGGAAACTAAAGCTAAGGGAATACTCTTGACTAGTTTTTTCATCATGACTCTCCTGCAAGTTATAAAAATTCGTTTAAAAAATATTTCTGTATTACAACTATAATATGCCTATCACATTAAAAAAAATTGATTTGTATCAATTATTACTGCTTGGCGCTACAACTCTCGGTGTGAATATGTTTTTGTGCTAAATTGCAGCGTTTGCAGCTTAGTTCACTGTTCGCGTCGCGGTGAGGGTATTTCTATTGCGTTAAACTTCTTCAGCTTGGCGTTTGATTCACTGCTTGGCGTCGCGGTGGCGACAGCACCCAAAAAGAAAAGGAGACTGCCTCCGCTCTTACCTTCCCTTTGGACTCCCTCGGAGCCCCAACTCAGCAGAACATTCAATAACAAACGAGCGTAGCCCACGAACCCTGCCGATTTATCATCCATGAACAACGGCAGCCCTCGACATCCTGTCTCGGGTCGAGGCCTACCTTTGCTCGTTGGTCATTTCATTGCTGAGATGGGTAACAACACGCTCCAAGCCTGCGTGTACAACGCTGGAATGAACGAAAGTGTTCACGTATGTTCATCATGGATGATGAACAAAGCGATGTAGGGCATGACGGTACAGGATGTACCTTATTAGACAATGCAGGAGCATATTGTCCTAATGCCCGTTCAGCGCTGTTATAAAATAAGAACCTCGATAACCGAGTGAATGCAAGATAACGTTTGGACTACAACACTGTGCAAGTCCAGAGGGATTAACTTAATATGACCGCATTTAGCCGCTTCTCTTTTTGGGTGTGGTCGGCACCAACAAGACATCTACTTTACGATATAAACACTTGATATATTTTATTAATTAATCAAAGATATAAACAATACTATATCTGTGAGAATACTATGGGATTACGAGCAACTACACTTGAAAACATAAAAGCAACTATTGATAAATCCGAGTTTTCAAAATATATGTTTGAAATAACAACGGATAATCCTTCATTACTTAACATACGGTTTAAACTCAATCCTAATTTTTGCTTTACGATTAAAAAGAAATCAAAAATAGAATTAACTGATGGCTCTATTCAGGCAGGCTATCATGATCCTATTAGCTATTTTGGTAGCTTAGGAGATTCATTTCGCGATATGAGGCAATTAATGGCAAAACCTAAACCAGCAAAAACAATTTATTATTATGAAACAGTGGAAGCACCTGGTGAATTAACCTCTATTGCTGAAATATATGAATCTACAACTTTACAATCTGCAATTGAAAAAATATCTGAATGGCTAGATAGAATATTCATAGATCTCCAACCGATACCTCAAACCGAAGACTGTT
>Ga0193953_1000612_pt1 | contig 18460 bp, 11 predicted proteins | sample BB_4_MG_FD_140325 | JGI IMG/M metagenome (GOLD analysis project Ga0193953, IMG submission 140325) | Microbial mat bacterial communities from the Broadkill River, Lewes, Delaware, United States - BB_4_MG | ecosystem: Environmental > Aquatic > Freshwater > River > Microbial mats | place: USA... | reverse complement strand
TACCTTTCGGGGTTTCACCCCTCGTCGGCCAGTCTATTCTTCATCGAATCTTCGTTACTGCTTTATTCCACAATCAATTCATCCGTAAAGATAAAGACCCCCTGATTATTCACCTTTTGATAAGGAGCCTTCACTTTTAGGTATAGACAGGTAACCGGATCAAATTCTAATGCGAATATTTTTGTTTTTATATCTGATGTTTTAGGAATCTTGCCATTTCTGGTGGTTTTCCATGCTTTTATGGAGGTGAAGTTTTTTCCGTCATTTGAAACCAATACTTCCAGTCCTGCCGGGAAATAGATACCTGCTCCGGTCTCTTCGATACAACTTAATCCAATTTTTTGGATTTCAGTGGCCTTATCGAATGTGATGGTGGCTTCGAAGTCTTTACTCAGGATGCCTAACCATTTGCCATTGCCCCATTTATCGCCACCAAAATCGGTATCGACCAAGGTGTAAGGGCCTTGAGCGGCATATTTTTCAGCCGGTTGGGAGTGCAGTTCTACTTTAGCGCCTCGTGCTTTATGCAGAATCGCCTCTTTCACCTCGGGTTGCCCCAGTACCTGACCATCTTTCACAGCGATGGCTTTGACAGTGGCAGAGGTATCCAAAAGAAATGGTTGGGTATAAGGAGTTGCTGTTGTCGGGGTCGGCTTGCTGCCATCCAAAGTATAATAGATGTCGGTATGCAATTCTGTTTCCAGCGTCACGGTCATCTGTTTGGTGGATGGGTTCAGTTCAAACTGAATAGTGGGCCGGAGGGCACTGTTGGCATAATTGATACCCATGGTCTGGTAACGCCGGAGCATCCCATTCATTTTATTGCGGAAATGGGCCCAGTTTTTCGTTCCCTTGGGATGCCAGGTTATTTCAGCTAAGGCAGCGATGCGCGGAAACAACATGTACTCCACTTGTTGGGGATCAGGCATGTATTCGGTCCAGATGTTAGCTTGTACACCCATTATCAAATGCTCATATTTTTCTACCAAACCTCCTGGCACCGGTTCGTAATCATACACTTTCTTTAATGGGGCAAATCCACCGAAAGCTTTGGGTTCGTGCTTACTCAATCCCTGATAGTGGTCGAAATAAAGGTGAGAGCCGGTGGTGAGTACAACAGGATGCTCTTTTTTCAAACAATCTTCCACGCCTTTTTCAGCACCCCAATACATGATTGTTGCAGAAGATGACAACTCGCCCTCCAGAATCTCATGCCAGCCAATGAGTTTACGTCCTTTGGCTTTCAGGTAGTCATCGAAATGATTCACAAAATGACTTTGCAATTCGTGAGGGGTATAGGCTTTCTGCTTCATGAGCTTTTGGCAACCGGCACATTTTTTCCAGTTTCCTTTTCCCACTTCATCGCCACCAATGTGGATGTACTCCGATGGGAACAATTGGATGATCTCGTCCAGTACTTCTTCCAGCAATTGGTAACTCGCCGGATTGCTGGCACAATAGACGCCATGATTAGCTAGTTTCTTACCCCTGGCATCCTTACATATTAAATGAGGATAACATTGCATCACTACTTCTGAGTGACCAGGCAATTCGATTTCCGGTAATACTGTAATGAAACGTTCTTGTGCATAGGCCACTACTTCACGGATCTCCGCCTGGGTATAAAAGCCACCATACTTGGGTGCCTTATCGCCTTTCCGCCACACTTCAAAATCTTGCCAGGGCCTTCGGTCCGCTTTTACTTTCCGCCAGGCGCCTATATCGGTTAGTTCCGGGTGCGACTTGATTTCGATGCGCCAGCCAATGCCATCAACCAGGTGCCAATGAAAGACATTGAGCTTGTGCATGGCCAGGTAATCAATGTATTTCTTGATAAATTCCAAGGGCATAAAATGGCGTGATACATCCAGGTGCAGGCCACGCCAGGGGAAGCGAGGACTATCCATTATCTCTGCGGCAGGTAAGCTCAGACTGGCAATTTTTTCTTTTTCCAATTCTACGGGCAGTAACTGACGTATTGTTTCCACGGCATAAAACAAGCCCTGTGGTCCGGATGATTTGATATGAATGCTTTTCTTATTGATGGAGAGTGAGTAGCCTTCCTTGGTTAGGGAATCGAGGCTGGCATCCAGCTGAAAAACGAATGCTGATGTTATTTCATTACTGTTCCATTTAATGGGTAGCTCCATCTTTACTACATCCTGTAACAGCTGAGCCGCCGGTAGCATGGAGGAGTCATTGATCACAATCGGTGTGCTTACATTGATGCTAAAAGGTGCCCCATCGTGTTTAGCTATTGACACTGGTTCAGGGATGATTTCAATGGGAGGTGATTCCTTTTTCTGAAGACAAGAAGTGGTCAGACTTATAAGGGCTACAGCGATCAGCAATTTAATTACGTTCATGGTTTTTTAGTTTTTGAATGCTTAAGTTAATGAAATTCATTACATCGGAAAAAAGGACTGATGAGCTGTAAGGGTGTATTTTTAGAAATGTGTTTACTAGTGTTCATTTTAGTTTATGGATGTTGGAGGTAGTACGTTTTATAAAATTTATTCACACACGTAAGGTTCAAAATATGAAAAACATAGGTGTGTAATGTGGGTTTTGTTCAAAAAAAATCAAAAAAAGTTAATTTTTTCTGACGTATTTATTGCAGTTCAATATGGACAATCATGTTTACATTGAGCCAATGTGGACAGTTTCAAATGTTTTATCAATAGGTTTTGAATGACTGTCCTTTCCTTTTTTTATAAGCAAATCAATTTTCGTTCACATCTCTCTTCAAAGAATTAACTCTGGATTAAGGAATTTTTTTATTTCCGGTTTTAAGTCAAGATTAATAATCAATAACCAGCCACCTTGGTTTCCTGAGTGTTTAAATGAACTTTGTATGTGCGTATTTAATTGAAGAACTTGATTTTAATTACTTACTCCGGAAATTTCAGAGTAGTACATTTTACTTTTACGATGTATTGATTTTTGATTTGGCCAAATGCAAAAGGAAATATCCCGAGTACCGATGCGGGTTGTAAGTAGGTATAAAAATTAAATCTAATGAAAAAAATAAAGTTAACGCAAGAAGAATTAGAAGAATTAAAAGGTGGTGTTAGCGGTGGAGCTGTTTCCTCTTTAGGCGCAGCAGGTACCAAAGGTGATAATACAAATGATCACTTTGCCTGTAATTGTGACTACAACAATAAAAACGCCATAATCAATGATAATAACGCTGTTTGGTGTACTTGTAAATGTATTTAATGCAATCAATTAGGGGAGATTCAGGTCTCCCTTATTGCCTTTGATTTATTATCAAACCCATGAAACAGGCCATGAGCCAGGTTTCTCAAGAAGATTGACTAAGCGGGCAAGTTCCATGCGGCTATTGAGAACCAATTATAAACACATGAAACAAGACTATATAGAGAATTTCACACCTAAGGATGATTTATCTTCAGCGAGTTCCATGTGACCAACAAAAACTAATTTAAACAGATGAAATTAAGTTTTTTCAATTATTTTTTGCCCGTTGGGGAAGATGTTGTTTGTACGAATTTGCTCACAGGCCATGTATTTGTCATTGAACAGAAAAAAAAACAACTGATCGATGATTTTTCCCATGATATATCTGCATTGTCTGTTGCCAATCCGGGTTTATATAGCTTAATGTGTAAAACGGGTATACTGGTACCAGCTGGTGCTGATGAAAGTAACATTGCCCAATACAATTTGAAAAGCACCATTTATAATCCGGGAATGTTACGTCTGACAGTATTGCCTACGCTGGATTGCAATTATAATTGCTGGTATTGTTACGAAAAGCATCCCAAAGGAAGAATGTCAGAAGAATTGGTGGAGAGTATCATTAAATTGGTCAGGCAGCAGTTGGATACTTGTAATCTGTCGGGCGTTATTTTAGATTGGTTTGGCGGCGAACCCCTCATGTGCTTTAAAAACATTATGTATCCGCTTTCGAAGGCAGTTCAGGAATTGACATCATCCCGCCATTTAGTTTTCAATAACCAGATTACCACCAATGGCTATTTGATTAAATCATCCCATTGTGAACTTTATAATGAAATTCATTTAAGAGACTGGCAAATTACCTTAGATGGTGATGAAACGGAGCATCAGAAGATCAAAAAAAATCCTGACAATGATTCATACAAAGTGACGGTGGCAAATATCATATCCCTATGTAAACAGGTGGAAAAGGCCAATGTTACTTTACGCATCAATTTCTCTGACGATACCCTTAAATCCATTAAAAACATCGTGCAGGATTTTCCCAGAGAGGTGAGGTCGTGCATTACGGTGATGTTTCAGCGGATTTGGCAACTGGAGGAGGGGACCGATTTTTCAGATGAAGTTAATGATTTGCTGGCTTATTTTGAGCAACAGGGTTTTAAGGTTGTAAAAGCCAGGTTGAATTACCAGGGATATCCCTGTTATGCCAACTTAAATCACCAGGCAGTAATTACGCCAAATGGTGATGTATTTAAGTGTACAGCACGCGATTTTACGGAAGCTGCTCTTGCTGACGGAACTCTGGGAGTAGATGGTGAAATTAAATGGAATGCTAACTATTATAAACGAATGACCAATCTTTCAATGGAAAATGACCATTGCCTGAGTTGTCAGTTTTTACCAGTTTGTTGCGGACCATGTAGTCAAAAGTACATCGAGCATTCGCCGGATCAATTTGAAGGTATTTGCAATAAGGAAGGGGTTAAACTGACCTTGAACAATCAATTAAAAGATGTCTATGCCGAGCAATATCAATCACCAAAGCAGGTGAAATGCACGTGTTAAAGGTCAGTGAATAGAGGGGGATTGATGAATTGTTCTCTTAGACATGGAAAGTTCCATGAGTATTCATGCTATTAAATTTTTGTCTGATCTCAATGGCATATCATTACGCACACATAACTTTACAATAATGGTTCTATCAGATTTCACGCTTAAAGATGTAATTGGAATTCTCAATAACATATACCGTAATCCCAAATTACGCACCAATCCAGATCACAGTTATTTACTTTCCCAGATTGAGTATTATGTGCAGAAAACCGTGATCGGTGATATTCATAGTCGTCAAAATCAACTGTCTCACCTTAAACTGTCCGGTTCCGGTAAAATAGCAGTTTGGGGAGGGGATTTGGTGCCCGGGTGTGACATCTGTCTTAATAAAAGTGGTTTACAAACCATCCGGAGTGTGGCGGAATGTAACTTGAATTGTGATTTTTGTTATTATTATGGCGAACCTAAACGGTCATTATTATCAGAGCATTACCGCATTGGCAGTAACACTTATACCGCCGATGATATTAAAATGATGTTCGAAAAACAAGGGGAGCATGTAGAGGGAGTGGCCTGGGTATATTATGAGCCCTTTGTGCAATTTGACAAACATCCTGAATTGATCAGGTTCATTCATGATTTGGGAATTTATCAGCACATCTATACCAATGGAACCTTATGTACCGAAACGCAATTCAAAATACTTGCGGATTGTGGATTGGAAGAGATACGGTTTGATATTGCAGCAAGTAATATTTCAGATAAGGTTTTGCAAAATATTAAATTGGCTAAGAAATACATCAAGTATGTATGTATTGAATCCCCCATGTTTGAATCTTTTTACCGACGTTTTAAGGAAAAGAAAAAACAAATACTTGATTGTGGAGTTAACCAGATAAATTTCGCTGAATTGCATTTGAAACCACAACACAAAAGTTACTTGGATGCTGATATATATCGGTATAAATATGGCTACATCTCCACGATAGATAGTCGTCAGTTGACCTATGATATTATTGAACTGGCCGAGCAGGAAAGTTGGGATAACATAACCCTGCATGATTGTTCCAACGAAACAAAATTTTTCCGGTCATTTAACAAACAAGGTAAATTAGGAGAAACTTCCTGGAGCTCAGAAATGAATTTACCATTGGATTGGTATTACAATGCTATTCAAAAATACGATACCTTTAAAAATATTCTGAAACAACCAGCTGATAATGGAAATACCTTGCTGGAGGAAGGCCTGATAAAAAGCCTTATTCCGGATAAGTATACAGTCTCTACTTATTTTACATCTGAAAATTCACTCTTCCAACTGGTAAATGGGCAGTCTTCTACATTAGAAATCAAGTATTCTGCCGATAAGGAAGAAGATTTGTTGGGGCACATGCTTTCATTAAGCAGAGGATTGGTTGGTGATAATACCATTACAAAAAATAACCCAATACTTTCTTTAGCGGGTGAACAATGCGCTTGTGATCTGACATTTTGGGATCCTAAGGGGAAGGCCGTAAGCTATGAAAGTATCAGGGAGCAAAGTATCCATTCTGTGAATGTATGCCCTAAATCAGCAGGTGAATGGCAAACGTATTCGCTATTAACTGCCATTAAATCATTGGTGAGGCATACGGTACTCAGCGAAACGGTAGATCTGGATGTTATTCCTCAACGCACACTTGTTGGCTCTTATACTTACACAAAAATTAAAAATCTGGAGCGTTCCAAAGGTGTAGAAATGCAACTGCTTAAATTGGAGTCTATTTTGGATTTACCTTTGGGTGGCGTGTTATTGCGTTCTTATTGTGGTAAGTATTTGATATTGGAAATATTCTATCTGGATGATTTCGATAATCAACTGAACTTATTACTCAATAGGTTGGAGGATGAAACCTTTTTTAATAGTCATAAGATACCTGTTATGGAGGTTAATAATCCTCAGCTTTTGGATGTGCAAAGGAATGAATCAGAGATATCTGAGCGCGCACAAATACCCAGAAGGAAGATGCCTTCCAAAGCATCAGAGTTAGCAGAAAGACTTCTGAACAGAAAATATACCTTTTTTCAAAGACATGACCAATTGGGGGCGATGAAAGTTTGCCACACCATAATAAAAGGACACAAGCAGCTAACATCATCGGTACCTACCTGGACATCCATGATTAAGACAATGGCTGATTTTGGAAATGCTTCTGTAAATGAGAAAATAGGATTAAGGGATTCACTTGTTAGATACTACGAATTAGGTTTGGCGTTACAGTGGAATGAAATATTACCCTGGACTATGAATACGGATATTCAGGAAATGGAAATGCCATTGTTTATAAGTATGTTGGCCTATCATACTGGTGACCTTAAACAGGCAATCGTATTTATCGATGAATTTATCATACGTTACACCAACGCAGAGCGTTCACCAAAGTTAGCGGGGGAGCACCTGGTCTATATTAAATGTACCAAAGAGTTCCTAAAGCAGCTGGAAAGTGGCAAAAGCATAGCGGATATAAAAGTATTGCTGGTTTCATATTTTGGGTCAGAGGTGGTTAATGAAGTGATTGAGGATATCAAGGATGCAGATAAAATTTTCCAGCATTATAAATTACCGATGTATGATATAGTTGCTGAACAGAAGGATGAGGTACGTTTCGCGAAAGATATTTTTGAAGATATAAATGTGTGTTTAGAAAGTAAGCTGAGTGTCGCACACCCTGGTCATCTGACCATTTCCTAAAAAATAAAGAGCATGAATATTCTGATTGTTGATAATTCAAGAATACCGGTCGAAAAGTATGGCGGTGTGGAAAGAGTCATTTGGTGGTTGGGAAAAGAATTGGTAAAAAAAGGGCATCGAGTGAGTTATTTGGTAGCAGATGGTTCTGAATGTCCTTTTGGTGATATATATGTTATTAACGAAGAGGTGGATTTTAATGACCAGATACCGGATGGTACAGATGTGGTTCATTTTAATTTTCCAGTGGACGGTGAGTTAAAGTGCCCCTATCTGATTACACATCATGGGAATTACCCGCCGCTTATTAAGTATAACAGGAATACCGTTTTTTTAACGAAAAACCATGCAGAGCGGTATAATTCCGAAACCTATGTGTATTTGGGATTGGATTTGGATGAGTATGGTCCGGTTAATTGGGAACAGAAACGAGATTATTTTTTGTTTTTAGGCCATTCACAAAAGGCAGTAAAAAATCTTAAAGGCTGTATTGAAATAGCCGGAAGATTAAATGAAAGATTAGGTGTTATTGGTGGAGAAGGCGTTTCTGATAAGGTGGATTATTTCGGATTTATTGGAGGGAGTGAAAAATCATATCATATTAATGGATCTAAAGCATTGTTATTTCCGGTACTTTGGCATGAACCTTTTGGGTTAGCCATCACAGAATCTTTATATTTTGGACTTCCTGTTTTCGGATCTGCTTATGGTTCATTACCAGAATTAATTGGTGAGTTTGGCGTGGCATCGAATGATTTGGAGACAATTATTGAAGGTGCGGCTAATTATAATGAATACAATAGACGAGGCTGTCATGAATATGTTTGTGATTATTTTTCTGCTGAGAAAATGACCAATGAATACTTGAAGCTGTATGAAAAGGTTATGAATAAAGAATTCTTAAATGATAAAGCACCGATATGTATTCCGAATTATTCTAACAGTCTTGTATTGCATTAATTCGATTGTGATAAGAAATTTCTAAACTATTAGGAGATGCGATTGCATGTGGATGAAGTTGTTATAATTAACTTGAAGAGATGCCCGGATAGAAAGGCGGAAATTGAATTTCGGTGTAATAAAGCCGGGATAACAGAATATAAAGTGTTAGAAGCAATTGATGGTGATAATTTATCGTTGGCATATCTGAAGTCTAAAGGTATTCAGGTATATGGCAAATGGGTGAATAAAAAACCTGAGTTCGATCAATTCAATAATTATTATCATCGGCCGATTCTTAAGGGTGAAATTGCTTGTACCTTAAGTCATGTGAAAGCATGGGAATATATGGTGAATAATAATCTTTCCAGAATGTTATTATTAGAGGATGATGCATGTTTCAGGTATGATGAGTTTATCCCCTTTGTTAATGATCAGCTCGGTATTTTAGATAAAAAGTATCGAAATTGGGATCTTCTCTATCTGGGTAGAAAAGCACTTCAACAGGATAAAACATTACCTGAGGTACATATAAATATCCCAGGATATTCATGGCAAAGTCATGCGTACATTCTTCAGCTCTCGGGAGCACATAAGCTTCTGGCTGGAGAAGTACATAAAAGCATTATTCCGATTGATGAATATTTACCTGTAATGAATGGCTCTCATGTCAGATTTGATTTATTGAATAATTGGGATCGATGCGAGCAACTAAATTCGTATACGGTAGATCCGCTAATGATATACCAGAATCCGATATATGGAATTAGTGAAATTGAAATTCAGTAGAATCAATTTAAAAGTTATTGCGATGGGTTAATATTGACGAATGGATGGACAAGGGATCAGCTCCTAAATATTCATTTGGAGTAATTGATTTTAAATAATCGGTAAGGTTAAGCAAATTTGCTATTTACAGACTTAAAAGACTTAAAAGCCTTTAAAAACAAACCTAAGGAAGCCCTCCTGGTTTTGTTTTAAAAGGCTTTTCTTTATCAGGATAGATTCTTATTAGTACACCATTCAATAGATGGCCGGTTGATTTATGGATTGTAAGAGTCGGGTATTTTTTTAATTGATGCATATAAGGTGCATTAAACAAGGTTTGTAGATGTGTTGTGTGGATTTTATTCAAAAAAAATCAAAAAAAGTTAATTTTTTCTGACGTAGTTTTTGCGGTTCACCTGTCATAGCATCAGAACAAGACCAAAATGGAAGACCATTACGACATAGAAGAGATCATCATACGGAGCCTTGATCAAACGGCAACGGAGGAGGAGATGGCCTACCTGAAAGCCTGGGTAGAGCAGTCGGCCGAGAATCAGGCAGCTTACTTTCAGATGAAAGATGTTTGGGATACGACACCCATTGTCACTGAAAAAAGTCAGGCGGAGCAATCCTGGAAGAAGTTGCATGAGGAATCATCTGTTCAACGTCCGGGCATCATGCGTCGCATCTTTGTGGAAACAGTAAAGGTTGCTGCCGTGGCAGTGCTGGTTCTGGTAAGCGCTTATTTTATATATTTCAATACGGAGTCCAACCCAAAGGAAATTCAGTATGCTACGGTGCAGGTGCCTTTGGGATCTAAATCATCCGTTTTATTACCCGATGGATCGGAAGTAATGCTCAATGCCGGTTCGGAGTTAACCTATCCAACTAACTTTTCGGAGTCTGTTCGAGATGTGGCGTTGAAAGGAGAGGGCTATTTTAAAGTGGCACATAATGCCGAGAAGCCATTTATTGTAAGTGCACAAGAGTTAGAAGTGAAGGTGTTGGGAACCGAATTCAATGTCATGGCTTATGAGGAATTACATCGCATTGAGACCACACTGATAAGTGGAAAAGTGCAATTGAATAAGAAAGGTGCAACGGCCGGTAAAGGAGTGATTTTAAAACCAGGCCAGAAAGCGACCTTTGAGGATGGGAAATTAAGTCTGCAAATCGTGAATACGGAGATTGAGGCTATTTGGACGCAGAATGAATTTTACTTTGAAAGCATCCCATTCCCGGAATTGATGATGCGCCTCGAAAAATGGTACAATGTACAGTTTGAGTTTGATCAGGAGGCATTTAAAGATATCACCTTCACCGGAAAATTTAGAAATGAAGAAACGATATGGCAGGTTTTGGATGCCATTGAAATGACCACGCCCGTGAGTTACAGGGCGGAGCATCGAAAAGTATACATCACCTACAAAAAATAATGCCTATGTAATTGCAAATAAATAAAAACCGGGCTGATGCTCCAACATCCACCCGGTTCATCTAAACTATAAACAAGTTTAAATAAGTAAAATCATTCAAATTTATGAAAAAAAATTCGAACAACAGGGGATTGTTGTATCCATACGTCTCCCCTAAACATTGGAGGATTATGAAATTATCATTGATTCTGCTCGTAATTGGTTTGATGCACGTCTCTGCATCCACCTATTCTCAAAGCAAAAAGCTGAATTTGAGAGGACAAAAGTTCACGCTGAAAGAAATCTTTTCAGCCATTGAAGATCAATCAACTTTTACCATCTTTTTTAATGATGATCAGGTCGATCTGCAGAAATCTCTGAATGGAAATTTCAACGATCAGGAGATCTTTGAAGTGTTGGATAAAGTGCTGGAAGGCTCAAACCTTACTTATAAAGTAAACGATAAGCTAATTGTTATTCTGGAAGCTGCTCCAACAGTTATTCAGGAGCAACAAGAGGAGGCTCGCACCATCAAAGGAAAAGTTGTAGATGTCACAGGCGTTGGTCTTCCGGGTGTGAATGTATTTGTGGAAGGTACCACAAACGGTACAATCACTAATATTGATGGAGAGTACGAATTGAACATCAAATCGGACGATCAAAATATTGTCTTCTCTTTCATTGGTTTTCAGATGCAAACGATTGCGATCAGTGGCCGTACTCAATTGGACATTACCTTGGTTGAAGAATCCATTGGATTAGACGAAGTGGTTGCAGTTGGTTATGGGGTGCAGAAAAAGAGTGATTTAACGGGTGCGGTGGCCTCTGTTAAGAGTGAGGATTTGTCAAAAGTTGCGTCATCTAACCCTGCTGAAGGTTTGCAAGGGCGTATTGCTGGTGTTAATATTACTAAAGGTAGTGGAGCACCCGGTGGTAGTGGTGTAAGCATTAAAATACGAGGTATTGGAACACTCGGTGGTAACTCCCCATTAATTGTTGTTGATGGATTTATCGGAGGTGATCTGAATGATATTAATCCCAATGACATTGCCTCGATGGAAGTGTTAAAGGATGGTGCAGCCGCCGCCATTTATGGTTCTCGCGCTGCGAACGGTGTTATCTTGGTAACTACTAAGAAAGGTAAAAAAGGAGAGGTTCAGGTAGATATCACCTCCAATATGAGCGTAGTAAATTCAGTTAAAAACTTCGACTTACTTAATGGAAGTGAATACATTACTGTGCATAAAATGATGTATGAAAATGCAGGGGAAACACTTCCCGAATATCTAACAGACGGATTTACGCCTAAAGCTGATACGGATTGGCAAGATCAGGTCTTTCGCACTGGAATTCTTCAAAATCATAATGTCCGTCTTAGCGGTGGGGGTGAGAATATTGTTTATAGTTTATCCGGAGGTATCTCTGATGAAAAAGGTACACTGATTGGTTCTGATTTCAGAAGAAATAACTGGCGTGCACGTATGGGTTTGACAAAAGGTATTGTTGATGTGGACGCTAATCTGGCGTATTCCGGTAAGGAGCAACATTTGCCTTTCTATAACATGACTGAGACCTATAAGATTTCACCATTGATTCCGGTGTATGATGAAGAAGCTAAGTGGGGCTATGGGATGGCTTATGCTGGTATGCCTGATCATCGTAATCCGATTGCACGTCAAAATTACCGAACAGGTAATCCAACGCCTTATTATCCAAATTATAGAGATGATTATGGCTCTCAGGAAGAAGTAACGGCTAATGTATCCGGTACGTTTAATATTTTGAAGTGGTTTAAGTATAAAATTAATGCCGGATATAAGACTGGTTCCTATTTTAATACCAACCAAGTAGTTCCTCATCAGGACAGAGTGCAGGATGAAGTATTGTTTACCGCTGTAGATGAGATCCGCTCGAAATATAAAGAGTCGCTTGTTGAGAACTTATTACTATTTAATAAGCAATGGGATAAGCATCGCTTTGATGCTGTATTAGGCTATTCCTACCAGGAGAATAAATATGGATGGACTGGTGCTACGGCATTAGGCTATATTAACGAGAATAGTGTGGATGGCGATGGTAATCTGGTGACGGAAACAAATCCTGCCGGATTTCTGGATCAGGGTTTTAAGACTATTGATGCTGGTATTGGCGGTGAGTTTAAAGCCAAAGGTAGTAACACCACTTATACACGTATTTCTTATTTTGGACGTATCAATTATTCATTTGCTGACAAGTATTTAGTTCAGTTATCAGTACGTCGGGATGGATCATCTAAGTTTGGTTCAGAAAACCAGTTTGGTACCTTCCCTTCTGTTGCTTTAGGATGGCGTTTAACTGAAGAAGGGTTTTTAAAAGATCAAGATCTTATTAGTAACTTGAAATTAAGAGCTTCATGGGGGCAATTGGGGAGTGAAGGAAACCTTGTACCATATCAATGGCAGGCGCTCATCAAAACCCAAAATGACTATGAATTAGGATATGTGCAAGGCAATGGACAGAGCCCATGGTCCGGAAGTGCTGCTAAAGTGATGCCTAATGATGGCCTTAAGTGGGAAGTAGCCGAATCATTAAACATGGGTATTGATTATGGTGTATTGAATAATCGCGTTACCGGTACCATTAATTACTACATCAACGATACGAAAGACTTGTTGATGTATCGTTCTCCTGCTATCTCTTCCGGTTTTGGTGATGGTATCATGAATACAGCAGCGATGCGTAACCAGGGATTGGAATTGGAATTGACCTATCATAGTAAGCCACGTGCTTTTACTTATGATATCACAGGTACATTGTCTACATTAAAAAATGAAGTGACTGCTTTGGATAATCCTGATCAGGTACTTTACGGTGATGGTTTATTCCTGGGAGATTCACATTTTCCGAACCAAACACGCATTGGTTCGCCGGTGGGAGCCTTTTACCTGTATAAAACAGATGGGCTCTTCCAGTCTCAGGAGGAAGTTGATGCCCATGTCAATGCAGACGGAGAAGCTTATCAGTCGGCTGCAGCTCCGGGTGATATCCGATTTGTGGATACCAATAATGACGGAAAAATTAATGAAGCTGACAAAGTGTATATGGGGACTGGTTTACCAAAGGTTGAATATTCCTTAGCTTTCAATGCGAGTTATAAGAATTTTGATTTCTCAATCCTGTTTTATGGTGTTTCCGGGAATAAAATCTATAATGGTATTGGTTATAATTTATCTAATATGTCAGGTGGTTCCAACTACTTAAATTCTACATTAGATGCCTGGACGCCTCAAAATACGAACACTTCAGTGCCACGTGCAGTACTTGGTGATCCCAATGGTAATGCCAAAGTTGCTTCAGACAGGTATTTGGAAGATGGTGGTTATCTAAAACTGAAAAATTTACAAATTGGCTATTCTTTGCCTCAGTCACTCTTAGAAAAAGTATCTGTTGATAAATTAAGAGTTTATGTTGGAGGACAGAACTTGTTTACCATTACAAATTATTCAGGGTTAGATCCCGAAATATCCCGGACGGTATTTAATACAGGAACGGATACCTCGGTATATCCACAGACACGTATGGTAACTGCCGGTGTTCAATTGAGTTTCTAATAAATAAAGATTTTCAAGAATGAAGAATTTAAAAAACATAAAATATTCAGTTCTTGCCTTTTTGCTGGTAGGAACCATGGTGGCTTGTGATGAAGATCTATTAATCCAGGAATCACCGGATGATTTAACGTCAGTCAACTTCTATCGTAACCAGGATGATGCTCAAGGAGCCGTTTCTGCTGCTTATTCTCAGTTGGAGTGTGCAACGGAGTATTGGTCATTTGCAGAAGTTAAATTTGTGGTTGACAATTATCGCAGTGATTTAACACAATATGGTAAAGATGCGGCTAACTATCCAAACTGGACCGATATAGCCAACTTTACGAATGAGTTTGGTAATACCCAGGTGTCTACTTATTGGGAGAGACATTATAAAGGTGTTAACTATGCCAATCAGGTGATTGAGAATGTTGGTATCATGTCAGATGATATTATTGATCCGACCGTGAGGGCAGAATTAGTAGCTGAAGGACAATTTTTAAGAGCGTTTTATCACCTCAAATTGTTATTGAATTTTGAAGAGATCATTGTTCGTGATAAAGTGGTTACTTCAGTGGGTGAGGCTGCACAAGGTTTAAGTTCTCGCGTTGATGCATGGAATCACATTATTACTGACTTCAAAGCTGCTGCAGCAATTTTGCCTGTCACACGTGAATCAGATGAAATTGGACGTGTGACCAAAGGCGCAGCTGTGGCTTTTGCTGCAAAGTGTTTACTTTTTAGAGCAGGTGAAGAACAAGATAAAAAACTGGAATATTTAAATGAGGCAAAAACCTTGTTCTATGACGTTGTAGAGAGCGGTAAGTATAGTTTTGCTCTTGTAAACGATTTCCCTTCCATGTTTGATGGAACCAATGAGAATAATTCTGAAAGTTTATTTGAGTTGCAGTTGTCACCTGTTACTGCCGGTGGAGCTTATTATAAATTCCCATCTCACAGATTTTTGCGTGTTAGTGATTTAGGGGGCTGGGATGAAATACGTGCGGCCGATAACTTAATGTCAATAATGACGAAAGAAGGCACAACTGCTTTAGATGGTGGCTATGATCGTCGTGTTGTGGGGTCGCTGATTTTTGATGATCCAGCCTATAATGATGCTGCTAACCCTCCGTTTTTTGAAGCTACATGGGTCAATTTATGTAACGGTTTCCAGAGCGGTAATTGGGATGAGACAAGACGTGATGAAGTGGATTATACAGATGTTGCTTTCAGAAAGTACTTGCCTGCAAATGGTGAATTTTGGGAGAATCAATCATCAGTGAATATTCCATTGTTAAGATATGCAGATGTATTATTAATGTATGCGGAAACACTCAATGAATTAAATGATCCGAATACAGCATTAACATGGATTAACGAAGTCAGAACAACGCATGGTAATATGCCAGAATTAAGTGGCTTAAATCAGCAAGCTGTTCGTGATCAAATTGAATTTGAGCGCATCATGGAGTTCACAATGGAAGGTGTTAGGTTCTTTGATTTACGTCGTTGGGGTAAATTGGAAGCAGCCATGCAGGCAGCTGGTCGTACTCACTTTAAATTAGATCAACATGCTTTCTTTCCTATTCCTCAGAAAGAGATAATTTCAAATGATGCCCTTAACTAGGAGTATATTTTGAGAAATTGAAAATAGGTTTTGAGGAATCAATTTCCTTTGAGAATAATACTTATTTTCGGTATGAAAATAATTCAGGGTCCGCTTTCGGGCGGACCCACTTACTATAAAGAAAACGAATGACCTCATACATTGTGATTGCACTATTTGCTGCCGGAATACTGGTGGGCAGATTATTTAGAGAGAAGGAGAAAACCCGAAAAAAGGTGGATTTAGCCGTCACCTGGTCGGTGTATTTACTGCTGTTTCTATTGGGAATTTCGGTAGGTATCAATGATGATATTACACAAAATTTTTCCCGCATTGGTTACAAAGCTTTTTGGTTAACGCTGGGAGCTGTAGGAGGTAGTATTCTTCTGGCCAAACTGGTGTATGTCTTGTTTTTTAAGAATTATAAGGATACTGAAGCGAAGGAATAATTCTATTTAAAAATGACAATTTCATCCTGATATTTATAGGGAATAAAATTTTATATCTGCAATCATCTATGAAGGGGAGTCTCATTATATTAGCATTTTTCACCGTCGGTCTGGTCGGTGGCATATTTCGTATTTTTCCCAACTGGTTATTAAATGAGGATTTAACCATGTATGCACTGTTTGTGCTGATGTTTCTGGTGGGTGTTAGTATTGGAAGTGATAAAGGAGCGTTTTATATCCTGCGAAAAATGAACCTCAAAGTACTGCTAGTACCCTTATTAGTTGTGGTGGGGAGTTTAGCCGGAACGGCCATCACCTCACTCTTATTAAATGATATCTCTGTACAGGAGGCGATGGCTGTGGGAGCCGGATTTGGGTATTATTCACTCTCCAGTATCTTCATCAGTGAAATTAGTGGACAAGAGCTTGGGGTAGTAGCTTTGCTATCCAATATCTTCAGGGAGATTATTACTTTATTGGCTGTGCCATTTCTGGTGCGCTATTTTGGTAAACTGGCCGGAATTGCTTCAGGAGGAGCGACGGCGATGGATACAACGTTGCCGATCATTGTCAAGTTCACCGGGAAAGACTATGGCATCATTGCCATTTTCAGTGGTATCATCTTAACTATTCTGGTACCAATTTTGGTCACTGTTATCTTAGAGTTTTTCTAAAAACAATGTTTAGTGCAGTAAGGGGGTAACTATTGACTCCTAACTTCTGACTTAAAAAATATAAAGGATGCATAAAGTACTCTTAATAGGGATTGTTTATTCTTTATTTTGTCTGATTGAAATATCCGGACAAACTCACAAGCGGGTGATTGGTGCTCCTGTTTCATCCGAATCCATTACCTATGTATCAACTTCAGAAGATACTCTTCAATTATTTCCATCGGGCGATAATGTTGCTAATTATTTACTAACCGATGAGGGTCTACCTGTGATTCGCCAGGGAAATCAATACCATTATGCCCGGTTTAAGAATGGCAACTGGGAATCTGATAACCGGGAAATCGGCACCACCGGTCAGTTATCAACCAAACAACAAAAAAAATACCGGCAAGCCTTGCAACAGATGCAGGCTGCTGAGCAAGATTTTAAAACTCAATTAAAAACTACCCATTTGGATGCCCCTGTACCTTCCACAGGAGATATTAATGTCCTGTTAATATTGGTCGAATTCTCTAACCAGGCACACACTCAATCCAAAGAAGAAATTACATCCCTCTTTAATGAGTCAGGGAATACTACGCGGGCCGGTTTCAAGACTTTTTATCAACAAGCTTCCCATGATAAGCTCAATGTGAACATAGATGTGGCGGGTTGGTACAATTGTAAGCAGTCTTCTTCAGATTTTTCAGACTCCAAAGGGATGTATCTGACAGGAAATCTTGTTCGTAAGGCGGTAGATCTGGCTGAAGCGGATGGCATAGATTTCTCCAAATATGATAATGATGGCGATGGTAAGGTAGATGCAGTAATGGTGATGCATGCTGGTTTAGGTGCCGATCATCGCAGTGAAACAAAATATATCTGGCCTCACAGTTGGAGCCTTTCTCAAACGGTGAATAAAGCCGTGACTTACGATGGCGTGCGTATCGATCATTACGTGACGGCCTGCGAAATGCGTCAATACGATGGTCAACTAAAAGGAGCCGGTATTGGAACCTTTGTACACGAGTTTGGTCATGCCCTGGGATTGCCCGATCTGTACGACGGGACTGGCAAATCCAGTGGATTAGGCCATTGGGCCATGATGTCGGCCGGTTCGTGGCTCTATCGTGGTTATCATCCGGGTAATTTCTGTGCCTGGTCGCGTGTTGAGTTAGGGTGGGAAACACCGCAAACACTTAAATCGTCTGATTATGGTGATTTTGAATTATTAGCCGCAACTTCCAATGCCGATCAGGTGATTCAGATAGAAACCAATAATGCAGCTGAATATTTTTTGCTGGAGAACCGGCAAATGGAGTTCAACGATCAGAAGCAACCCACAGCTGGTTTAGCCGTGTATCACATCCATCGTGATAAGATTAAAAAGGACAGAGGGGTTAACGATGACCGGGATCTTCCCGGTATCCGATTGTTGGAAGCTGATTTTTCCAAAAGTGCCGGATTGTATGGTGGTGATGATCGCGGTTCATATAGGGATCTGTTTCCCGGTCCTTCCAATAGTACCACTTTAGGAGCCTTTACTACCCCAGATACAAAATTATTCAATGGTGG